>Ga0134092_1000111_pt1 | contig 79073 bp, 78 predicted proteins | sample 3_6taG_FD_94454 | JGI IMG/M metagenome (GOLD analysis project Ga0134092, IMG submission 94454) | Switchgrass degrading microbial communities from high solid loading bioreactors in New Hampshire, USA - 3_6_20_6_A3 metaG | ecosystem: Engineered > Bioreactor > Semi-continuous > Anaerobic >... | reverse complement strand
TATAAGACAGAATATAAGTCTCAGGAAGTGAAATTAAACCAGTTAGATCAATTCCAAGAAGGAGCTGAAGAGGAATATCTGGCATCATTGCTGGCAGCCGCAGGTCTGAAGGGAAAAGATTACTTGATGACAGAGATAACTCCAAGGCTCAGAGCAGCGGCTCAAAGTTTCAAGGAGATAAAAAGAGAAATTGCCAATAATCTGGATATGGCAGCAAGATACATAAAGGAATCTGGAGCTTCAGGCATCCACAATGCCAAGGTGAATTTGCAGAAAACTATTGATCTTTTGGATAAAGCTATTTTGAAAAGCGATATAGCATTGCTTGGTGATATGAAGCTGGAGAAGGAGTTGCTGAAGGCAGACAGTTTGCTTCAGAAAGCCAAGACTATGTTGGACAAAGGAGATTATGACAAGGCATGGGATATTGTAGATAAAGTAAAAAGCAGCATCCAGGCACTGAACTGGAAGCCTTCCAACAGCAGAGTAGTTCATATGGCAAGTCTTAAGGAAGGCCTTATGAAAGATTCTAATGTTGAGGACAAGCTTAAAACTGCATTTAAAACCCTGAATGATAACTTCAGAAATCAGGATTATACTCCAAGAAAGGTATATGAAGCTATAAGAATATTGGGAGGAGATCATGAAGGGGAAACAGCCAGATTCCTTGCCGGAGAGAAAGTGAATCAGGAAGATCTTCATAACAATATCAAATCTTTGCTTATGAAGCTTTCTGATAAAGATGGCGCTGCATCGGAATTAGTACAGAAAATTTCCGGAAATCAGCTTCTGAACAAGGAAAGCAATGGATTTCTGCAATCCATGTTTTTTGCACTGCCTTTGGTCATTTATGGAAAGATAAGTGACATGAAGGTATATATCAATTCAAAGAAGGAAGAGAAAAAGCTGGACTGGCAGAATTGCAGCATATTTTTCCTGATAGATACTAAGAAGCTTGGGGAGACAGGCGTTTTATTGCAAGCCTCCGGAGGAAATTTAAATATTACAGTTAAGAATGATAGAGAGGATCTGAAGGATAGGGTGAGTCCTTTGCTCAAAGGATTTCAGGAAAATCTCAAGGAATTGGGATATGAAGTGGGCAGCATTAAATTCACAAGGTTGAGCAGCAAGGAAGAGGATAAGCTTCTGAATACAAGGCCTATTAGTACTGCATCTGTAAACCCAATAAGCACAATAAAGAAAGGAATTGACATTAGAATATGATATACAAGAATATAAATCAAAGCCAGAAGAGAAAAAAATCAGGAATGATGGCTGCTGCTCTTCATTATGATGGCGGCGATGACGCACCAAAAATTGTTGCCAGCGGCAAGGGACTAGTTGCAGCAAAGATCATTGAAATGGCAAAGGAACGGAGTATACCTATAGAAGAGGATATGAGTCTGGTGGCAGAGCTTATAGATATGGATCTTGGTGATAATGTACCGCCTCAGCTATACTCTGTTATAGCTGAGATATTGCTGCTTATCGAAAGAATGGAAAGTATAGTATAAAGATTAAGAGTTTATATGACGATATTCTAAATGAGAGAATCTGGAGGTGTTATTTTGAGAATATACAGCGAACAAGAAATAATGGAGATGAAACCCCAGGAGCTTACTGCATTGCTATATCAGGCTTTTTTAGAGAAACTCAGGGGAGCTATAAGAGCCCTCGAGAAAGGAGATCATGTAGGATCCAATTATCTGCTTCAGGGCTGCAATGATATATTGGAAAGGCTGGGAGTAGGAATTAATTATAAGGCAGGAATTATAGCCGATCAGTTGGAAGCCTTGTATGATTTTTGTTCCCATAAAATTATAGAAGCAAATATTAATAAAGATAAAAAAACTTTGGAGCAAGTATATGAGATTATGGATAATATATCCCAAGCCTGGAATACTGCTATGGAAGCTTCTAACCTGGAAACAGGAATTAATAAAAGGCTTGAATATTATGAGAACCATTTGTACTATGAGCCGGCAAATGTGGACATAGCAGAATAAGTTTTTTGAGAAAGGGGAATAGACAATGAGGATAAATACCAATATTCAGGCTATAAATGCCTATAGACAATTAACAGTGAGCCAGGGTAAGGTTTCAAAGAATATCGAGAAACTTTCCTCCGGATTGAGAATTAACAGAGCAGGCGATGATGCAGCTGGCTTGGCCATATCAGAAAAGATGAGATCCCAGATAAGGGGATTGAAGATGGCAGAGAGAAATACCCTGGATGGAATATCCTTGATACAGACTGCCGAAGGTGCCCTGCAGGAAGTACATAATTGCCTTCAGAGGATGAGGGAGCTTGCTATACAGGCAGCCAACGGAACCATGGCTGAAAGCGACAGAATAGCCATACAGAATGAAATAGATCAATTAACATATGACATAGACAGGATTGCAAAGACCACTCAGTTTAATGCAAATCCTCTTCTCAGAGGTTCACTCTTGTCAAGACCGGTAATTACAACAAATTCACCAGAAGTAAAATATGCTGGAAGCGGTACATGGAAAGGGGATATTGTAGCAGAACCCAGCGAAAGAGGAGAAGTAGAGCTTAAACTATCAGGTCTGCCATCAGATGGAGAATATTTAATTATAAACGGTAAGTACTATGAGTTTGAGGATACAGTCGTAAATAATGGAATTGTAGATGGAAGAATAAAAGTAAATATAGGTTCCAGTTTAGACGATACCCTTAATAATCTTTTAAATGCTATTATAGAAAATGATAATTTGTTTGATGCTTCTGTAAGCAAGGTAGATAGCGGAAGTCTTTATCTGAAGACAGCCAAAAATATGTCTCCTGTGGAGGCAGAGGATATAAAGCTAGATGCAACTAATGCTTCATCAGCGGACTTTATAAATAACCTGACAGATCCACCTACAACTGGTGTAAGTAATCTATTTGCTCCTGATACTTCATCCAATTGGAAGACCATCTATCTCAATTTTACAGAGTTGCCTAAACCCGGAGACCAACTTATAATTGATGGAGTTATTATAAATTTTGCAGATGAGTCTGTGCCTTATGATGATGTTGATAATGAAGCAACAGTGGGAGTTAAGGACAGGACAGTATACGATGTCCTGGCAGAAGTATATAACGTTATAGCTTCAGCAAAAAATGAAAATAATGCAAAGGCTTTGGTGGATTATAAAATTAATGGTAACTCATTGATACTTTCTACTAACAAGACTGATGACGGTTCTGGCAATGCATTGGAAGTTGAATTCAAAGATAATGATTTTGAAACCTATGCAGGTAAAGAAATGGATATAAAGCTTCAGATTGGAGCAAATGACAGTGAAAGCATGAAACTTCTCATAGGTGTTGTAGATACAGCATTTTTGGGAATTGCCAGGAAGGCAGATCACAAAGGCATAATTTCTACTGCTGGAGTGGATGCAGAAGCAGGAATAAGTGTGCTTACTGAAGAAGATGCTAATAATGCTATAGGATTCTTTGATAATGCCATAAGGATGGTTTCTGAGTCTCGTTCCAGACTAGGTGCTTATCAGAATAGGCTGGAGCACACCATATCCAACTTGTCAACAACAGCAGAAAACTTGACTGCAGCCGAATCTAGAATAAGAGATGTGGATATGGCTCTGGAGATGTCTGAATTCACAAAGAATAGCATAATAAATCAAGCAGCAACAGCTATGCTATCCCAGGCTAACCAACTGCCTCAAGGCATACTTCAACTATTGCAGCAGTAAAAAGACCCAATATGGATTCCCTAATCCACACATCGTGTGCCACGCGCCTCGTGCCGAAGCTTAAGAGGAATACCATAATGATCAACGACTAGAGACTGGAGACCGGTGACCAGAGACCAATGACTGACCTATAAGGAATACCAAAGAGCAAGACTGAGTTCTGAGATCTGAGTTCTAATATAGGATGTGATAATCGTGAAAGTCAGAAACATCGAAAAAACCAATACAGAAAATGTAACTTCAAGAAAGGTCAAGGATGAATCATCTGTATCATTTCGTGAGGTCATGTCTACTCGCAGAGACGAGATGGACGTAGAGAGATTAAATCGACTCATGGAAGAGGTGGATGCCCAAGGTAAAGTATTAGCTCAGTCTATGACCGTTGAGGATTTGAGAGATTATAAAAAGAAGGTAAAGGATTTCCTGTCCGAGGCTGTTAAATATGGGTTGAAGGTTCAACAAAACAGAGGATTTAACAGAGGTGGAAGGATGAAAATATATAAAATCGTACAAAAGGTAGATGAAAAACTGTTGGAGCTGACTGATGCAGTAATAAACAAGCAAGAGAAGGGAATAAAGGTATTAAGCCTTATAGGAGAGATCCGAGGGTTGCTCCTTGATGTATATGCATAACATGCATACTTAGTATAAGTTTACAACCGACTTGTAAAGAGTCGGTTTTTTATTTTTTGCACATAGATTTCTATAATGGCCTTATCCGCGGAAATATTGAAAAAGACCGGTCGGAAAGGTCAAAATGGATAAAAAAACTATACTGGGCAAAGCTCATCCATTGATTGTGTCATCAATCAGCAAATATGCACTAAGCAAGGATGAGTTTGAAGATTTGTATCAGGAAGGTGCAATTGTTATCCTGGAGTCTTTAGAAAAATATGATGAGTCAAAGGGAGTAGATTTGTTTTGCTATTTAAAGATGCAGCTTAAATTTTATTATTTAAATTATGGCAGGTACAATAAAAAGACCATATCTATTTATGAACCAATAGGTGAAGGTATAGAAATAGCAGATACACTGGTGGATGAATCCGGTTATATAGAAGACAGCATATTATCAAGCATTGAAGTCAAAGAAGCATATAAGGCTCTTATGAGTCTAAGCTATGAAGAAAGGTATATAGTTAAAGAAAGTATAATGAGACATAGAACTCTGGATGATCTGGCAAAGGAGTTAGGCATGAGCAGGACAACCTTGTTTCGAAGAAGGAAGAATGCAATAAAGAGAATATATGATAAGCTGAAGGATTAGAAGCTTGCATAGATAAAATCAGTAATCTTTAAGCTCCTTTTTCAAAGCTGTATATCTGCCAATTATTTCATCCAATTCCTTACTCAAAACAAGTACTTCATCATTCAGAGGATCTATTGTATTAATCAGCATACTATATAATTTGTCTCTAATCCTATCGATTGAGGCCTCTAATTCTTTTAACTCTTTATACTTATCATTTAAACTATTCAAAAAAAGTCACCTCCAGATTATTCGCGGTGGACACTATGTCCACTGCCTATTATATTATAATGGACATTATGTGTAATGTCAATGCAGTATTATACAATTAGTCCAATCTATTATAATTTAATCTTCTGTGTTAAAATAAGACTTACGAGGTGGTTTTTATGGCATTTGCTAAACGGCTTGCTATGCTCCGTGAAGAGAAGAGTATGTCAAGAAGAGATCTTGCAAAAGCGTTAAACATATCTTATTCGTCGATATCAAAGTATGAAACAAATGCTAGATTTCCTGATCAGGAAACCCTAAAAGCAATAGCTGATATCTTTCAGGTGTCAATTGATTATCTTGTGGGAAGAACTGATGTAAGAAACTTTTATGAGAAATCTAAGGATGCAGAAAATGATTATGTTTCAGAAAATGAATTACATGATAGTTACTATAATATCGGCTTGCCTGATGAAGCTATCAGACAGATAAACGACTATATAGAGTTTATCAAGCAGAAATATAGATCAGAAGGGAATTAAATATTTTGTATTAAAATTGTATAGATAACTTACCATATTTTTCATATGGGGTCAATAAAAATTTTCCGGTAATAATCATTACCGGAAAACTTTTTGCGGAAAATCACCTGCCCTGCAGTTATTTATATAGCGAAGGGAGGTGATATGAATGGCAGTAGAAGCAGTAGTAAAAAGCGTAAAGCTTCAGATCAGATACCTTGGTCAGGTGGTAAACGGCAGACAAACCTATATCACAAAGACCTACAGCAGGGTAAAACCTGAAGCTTCAGACCAGGACATCTATGATGTAGCAGGAGTTTTAGCCGGACTTCAGACAAATGCTGTATATAGCATAAGCAAAGCTGAAGACTCCGAGTTGATTGAGGCTTAGCATTATAAGCCCTAGTATTACTGGAAAGGAGGTGTAGTATATGGCTAAGAAGCTGGAAATGATGTTCAGAGATGCCGTTGGAAAAACTATGAAGATAACTGTGGATAATGCAGATGATAATCTCACAGGAGAATCTGTGAGAACTGCTATGGAAACCATTATAGCAAAGAATATATTTGCAACCGAAGGCGGAGATCTTGTTGCAATAGATGGAGCAAGGGTAGTAGATACCAACATTCAGGAACTGGATTTAGAATAGATTAGGAGGGAGGTAAAATGGAGGAAATTTTTAATGGAGTAGCGAATGTAGGTTTTCCTATAGCAGTATCAATCTATCTCCTTATGAGAATAGAAGGTAAAATGGAAAACCTGACTAACTCCATTAATGAATTATCCAGAGTGATAGCTTCCAGATTTGATAAATAAAAGCTGGGATATTACGTCCCAGCTAATACTCTTTTTGTATCATTTCTATGAATACAGAGGCAATATCAGGATCAAACTGAGTTCCACTATTTTTCTTTATTTCTTCGATAGCTTCATCAACGGTGAAGGGTTTTCTGTAAGGCCTTTCTGATGTCATGGCATCAAAGGCATCCGCCAAAGCTAAAATCTTAGCTTCCGTTAGCATATTGTTACCTTTCAGCCCCAGAGGGTAGCCCTTTCCATCATATCTTTCATGATGCTGATAGATTATTTCTCTTATATTGTCCAAATAATCTATATCTGACAATATTTCATAGCCTATGGAAGGATGTGTCTTTACAATGGAGTATTCCTCTGGTGTAAGCTTATCGGGTTTGTTTAGTATGCTTTCCGGTATTCCTATTTTCCCGATATCATGCAATATAGCAGCAATCTTTATTTTATTAATCTTCTCATCATTCAACCCTAAGTATTTGGCTGTCTTCAAGGAAAGCTCCGTGACCCTGTCACAATGACCGCTTATATATGTATCTTTGGCCTCGATAGTCTTTGTTAAGGCTTTGACAGTGCTTTCATAGGTTTCCTGATATAATTCCTGGATCTCATCTTTATGAGGTTTTATATGCTTGAGCATCCCCTCTTTTCCCAATGAAGCTTCCTTGACATCAGCTTCAATAGAAGCTGCCTTGTTTTTTTTGATAACACAGTAAAAATGATATATAAGTATAGAGAATACTATGAATAATCCTAAGTATTTGATAAATTCAGTTGTATTCATTTTGCACTTCCTATCTAATGTCTTACTAAAATTTATTATAGCAACTTATAACAAATTTGAATAGAAAATCTGTCGAAAAGTGTAAAATAGTACAAAAATAGTACCAAAGCACTAATAAAATGGGCGGTTGACATCGAACATATGTTCGTATATAATTAACTCAAAAGTGGTAATTTCACCCATAAGGAGGTGGCTTGATTGGATTTAAATTTTTTTCAGCAATATGATATTTGGGGTTTTATTCCTGAATATTTTCAAGGCATGGGGGAAGTAACCAGGATAATGGTACCGGAAGAACAGGATCAGATTTTGCCTATTACCATGAGAAGTTTTCGGAACAATCTGTGTCGTTTTTATTCCATTGACTATAATAGTATAAGAAGAAAATATGGTCAGATGATTGGTAGTGTAAATTGCATACCCTTACCCATAAGCTGCACTAAGGTATTTATACAGTTGAAGGTAAGAGCTCCTAAGTTCAGAAATGATTCTGCCATGGGATATTTGGATATGGTCACAATAGGTCAGCTAAGGGAAACAGATGATAGCAGCAAAACAGAGGTTGTGTTTAAAGATGGAAGAAAATTAGAAGTATTATGCAGTATGGCAACGGTAAAGAAGCATATCAAGAATGCCAGGCTGATTTTGGAGCATTATAGAAACGAAAAGGGTCTCACCACCTATCCCGAAGTTCTGGAAAAACTTTATTCCAATTTGGATAAGCCGGCTACCAAAGGGGATATTGTCTTATTGGCAAGAGAAATACTAACCATTAAAAACAGTTTAACAGCCCATGAAAATAGGTTATAATTAAGAAAAAACGATCGAGGGTATTGGCATGGTTGAGATTCAGGGCATTATAAGTGAAGTGATCTTCAGAAACGAAGTAAATGGTTATACGGTTCTGGAGCTTCAGAATGATGATGGAGAAACCACTGTTGTAGGATATTTTCCTTATATAAATATTGGTGAAAGCATAAGAGCAGCCGGTGCGTGGGTGGAACATCCCGATTACGGAATACAATTCAAAATGGAAGCTTATCAAGTGGTAACTCCTGCTACTTTAAACGGAATAGAGAGATTTTTGTCTTCAGGATTGATACCAGGTATAGGACCTGCCACAGCAAAGAAGATGGTGGAGAAATTCGGCCTGGATACCTTGGATATAATTCAATACAATCCTCAAAGACTTACAGAGATAGACGGTATAGGACCTAAGAAAGCCCAAAAGATATTCGATGCTTTTCAGGAGCAAAGAGAGATTAAGGATATAATGCTTTTTCTTGAGAGCTATAAGATAAGCCCGGCCTATGCAGTGAGAATTTACAAAACCTATGGAGCCAACACCATCAAAATAATCAGAGAGAATCCGTATAATCTGGCAGATGATGTTTTTGGCATAGGCTTCAAGATGGCAGACAGAATAGCCCAAAGCATGGGTATACCTCTTGATTCGGAATACAGGATAGCTTCCGGAACCAGATATGTGCTGAATCAATTCCACAACAACGGTCACAGCTATGTACCTCAGGATATACTCATAAAGACTGCTGCAGAGCTTCTGAATGTGAAAGAAGAAGCTGTTGAAAACATAATGCTTGGGCTGTATATAGACAGAAAAATCGTAGTGGATACGGTGGATGATACAAAGGCTGTGTATTCCATTGCCTTCCACAGAGCTGAAACAGGAGTTGCCAGAAGGTTGTTGACCTTGGCTCAATATCCGGTTTGCAGAGCCAGGCTTGACATAGATGATGAGATTAACAGAATAGAGGAAATAGACGGCATATACCTGGCGGCAAACCAGAGAGAAGCAGTGGAGAAATCTGTAACAGAAGGTTTGCTGGTGATCACAGGTGGACCGGGAACAGGCAAAACCACAACTATTAAGACAATCATAAGGCTTTTCGAGAGAATGGGTCTTACTGTGCTTCTGTGTGCACCTACAGGCAGGGCTGCCAAAAGGATGCAGGAAGCCACCGGCAGAGAAGCAAAAACCATACACAGACTTCTGGAGTATGGTTTTGGGGAGAAGGATGAGGATATGATGTTCCAGAGGAATGAGGACTCACCTCTGGAGGCAGATGTGATCATAGTGGATGAAGTATCCATGGTGGATATACTATTGATGAACCATCTTCTTAAGGCCATAAGCGAAGGTACAAGGCTTATTCTGGTCGGGGATGTGGATCAACTCCCATCTGTAGGTCCCGGCTGTGTCTTGAAGGACATAATAAACAGCAAGGCAGTAACGGTGGTAAGACTTAACGAGATATTCAGACAGGCGCAGGAGAGCCTTATAGTGGTTAATGCCCATAGAATTAACAAGGGTGAGGCACCCATACTCAATGTTAAGGATAAGGATTTTTTCTTTATGAGAGAGGAAAGTCAGGCAGGGATTCTGGAAAAGATAAAGGAGCTTTGCAAGGATAGATTGCCTAAATATTCGGGCTACAGCAGCAATGAAGGCATACAGGTTCTGTCTCCTATGAAAAAGGGTCCCTGTGGAGTAATAAATCTTAATATAGAGCTTCAGAAGATATTGAATCCGCCCCATCCCGCCAAAAATGAAAAAGCATACAGAGACATCATCTTTCGCGAAGGAGATAAGGTGATGCAGATAAGAAACAACTATAAGATGAAATGGCAGAGCTTGTTGGATCCGGATTATGAAGGGGAAGGAGTATTCAATGGAGACATGGGAATCATATCCAAAGTCGATAATGAGGAACAGATAATTGAGGTAATATTCGACGGAGAAAGGCTGGTTAGATATGAGCCTTCAGATTTGGATGAGCTGGAGCTGTCATATGCGGTGACTGTTCACAAAAGTCAGGGTTCTGAGTTTCCCATATTGGTCATGCCTGTCATAGCAGGACCACCAATGCTGCTCACCAGGAATCTTCTATATACTGCTTTAACAAGAGCAAAGAAAATGGTAGTGCTGGTGGGACAGGAGAGATGCATTTATTCCATGATAAAGAACAATTATGTTACGAGGAGGTACTCAGGCCTGGAGTATAGGCTCCGAAGGCTTGGGAAATGGGATGAGTATACTGAGATTGCTCTATCCTCCAAAGAATAAATGTATATTGTGCGGAGTCAAAAGTGAAAAATTCTTGTGCAATATTTGCAACGCCTCCATCCGGTTTATTCACGAGAGAAAGTGCATGAAATGTGGAAAGGGCTTGTCTGAGAATTATGGTAAAAATATTTGTCCCGATTGTCTGGAACGAAACTACAGTTTTCATTCAGCCTATTCCTGCTTTTATTATGAAGGTGCAGGAAGAGAATTGATCCATAAGCTGAAATATGAAGGAAAACTGGAAGTCGGCAAGATTTTGGCCAGATATATGGCATATGAAGCCAAGGTAGAGAATCTAAATGCTGATGTAATAGTCCCTGTTCCTATTCATGAGTCAAAGCTTGCAAGAAGAGGCTTCAATCAGGCAAAGGTCATAGGAGAGCATCTTTCCGAGATGCTGTCTATACCCTTGTGGGACTGCCTTATAAGAAAAAGGGACACTAAGGAGCAATCTTCTTTGGATAAAACGGGAAGAAGATTGAATGTAATTGATGCATTTTCTCTAAATATGTTATATAATGTAAATAATATGAGAATTTTGCTCATAGATGATGTATATACCACAGGAAGTACTGTGGATGAATGCAGCAAGGTACTTTTGGCATCAGGAGCGAAACAGATATATGTTCTGACTGGAGCTGCAGGATCAAATACCTGATTTTGGAGGTGGAGCGATGCCAGAATTGAGAAACTGTATAAGGTGCGGAAAGGTTTTTGCCTATACATACAATCCTGTATGTAATAAGTGTCTTGAGAAAGAGGAAGAAGAGTTTAAGCTTGTAAAGGAATATATCTATGAAAATCCTGGATCTACAGCCTATGAGGTATCAGAGGCTACAGGAGTATCAGTGGAAAAAATAATGAAATTCCTGAGAGAGGAAAGACTGGAGTTAAGCTCGGAAAATGCTAATTTACTGCTTGAGTGTGAATCCTGCGGAAGACCTATCAAATCTGGAAGATATTGCGAAGAGTGCAAAAATCAGATTGCCAATGAGATGAAGAGAGAGTTCGGTCTCAGCCAGAAAAAGCAGGAGTATATAAGAGCTACAGGAAAAGAAAGAATGTATGTCGTAAGAAAGAGGGAAGGCAGATGATGCCTTCTTTTTTTTATTCATCTATAAACTATTCATAGCTTTTTACCGATAAATAAAATGAGTAGAAGATTATGAGGTGATAATATGGGGATTAATTTTGATAAGATTCCTGGTATAAGCAAAATATATAAAGGTTTTTCTGTTGAAAGAAAAAAAGAAGTAAGGGATGTATCCTCAGTACAGGGCAAAAGGGATGAGTTGACTATATCCCAGAAAGCTAAGGACTATCAGATAGTGGCTAAAGCTATAAAAGCTATGAATCAGATACCTGACATCAGAGAAGATAAAGTAAATGAAATCAAGGAGAAGATGGACAAAGGTCTGTACGATATAGATGGAAAGGATATAGCTGAGAAGATGCTGACAGGTAGTTTTGATAGAAAGATATGATGATGAGGAGATGCTGTCATGGATAATTTAGAAAAGGTAATACACTATTTGGAAAAAGAAAACGACATATATGAGAGGCTTCTATCCATATCAAGACAGAAAAAGGATGTCATAATAGATGGAAAAATCAATGAGTTAGACAGCATTATAAAAATGGAAGGCAACCTTATAATGGAAGTCAGCAAGCTGGAGGATGAAAGAGAAAAGGCTGTTGACGATTTGGCAAAAGAACTGGGCTGCAAGCGGGAAGAATTGAGCATAAGCTATTTGTGCAGCAAAGTAGTAGATGAGAGAACTGCACATCTGAAAAAGATTGCAGATACTATAGGAGATACATTGAAGGAATTGAAGGAGATTAATGATTTAAACGGTAAACTTATAGAACAATCTCTGGAATTCATCAACTTTTCTATAAATCTTGTTGCAGATGCGATGGAAGGCCAGAAAGTAGTATATGATGGCAAAAAAGAAGCAAACGGGGAGAACAATGTGAGATTATTCGATGCCAAGGTTTAGGGGGTATTAGATGAGTTCATTTGGCGGATTAAGTATTGCAATATCAGGTATTTTTGCGCAGCAGAGATCCTTGGATATAACAGGACATAATATAAGCAATGTAAATACAAAAGGTTATTCGAGACAAAACGTTATACATTCTACTTCATCACCTTTGCTGATAGGTTATACCAGCGCAGGAACAAGAATGAGCAAAGGAACCGGAGTGGATGCGGTTCTGGTAATGCAATACAGAGATGAGTTTTTAGACATTAAAATAAGAAAGAACAATAAGGATTTGGGATATTGGGAAGCTGTCCAAACAGGGGTAGAAGACCTGGAAGGCATATTTAATGATTATACTGATGAAGGAATACAATCTGCTATGAATAACTTCTGGAATGCATGGGATCAGTTGTCCAAGCCTACCGGAAGGCTTACTGCAAGAGCCTTGGTTAAGGAAAGTGCCATTGCTCTGGTAGAGTCACTGCACAATACTGATAAGCTTCTCAAGGATTACAGAGCCGATAAGGATAAGGAAATTATAGAAAATGTAAATAGGATAAATGAAATAACAAATAGAATTGGAGAACTCAATGAACTGATATTAAAGGTTGAAGTAAATGGAGCATATGCCAATGATTTCAGGGATGAGAGGAATCTCCTTATAGATGAACTTTCCCAATTGGTAAATGTACAAGTCATCGGCAGCAAATCTGTCACCATATTGATAGAGGGCAGAGCTGTTGTAGATGGAAAAATTGTAGAAAAGCTTAAGACAGTACCTGATTCATCAAAAAACGGTATGGTAAAGCTTGTTTGGGAAGGAGATAACCAAACAGTAGAAATAAGCGGTGGAAAGATTAAAGCATTATTTTATACAAGGGATGAGCTTGTTGATAAATATCGTTCAAGATTGGATGAAATGGTGAAGGGGTTGGCAAAAGAAATAAACGACATTCACATTTCCGGATACGGTATAAGTGATGATATACATAGAAAATTCTTTATAAACAGCGGCGACCCTACCAGTGATTATATAGATATGTCTAATATAGCATTCAATCCTGAACTTAATGACTATGACAATATTGCTGCTGCTTTGAATCCTCCTCCATACAATGCGGAGGATAATGTAATAGCTTTAAAGATACTGGAAATCAGAAGCAAAAAGGTATTTGGTGAAGAGAATTACGATGTCACACAGGCAAAATATGATTTTGATGAATATTACAGAAATATTATTCTTGATCTAGGCAAAACAGGTATGGAGGCTGCCATAACTGCAGAGGCTCACAACTCCATGAATAAGGAGTTGGAGAACAAAAAAGGATCTTTGATTAATGTTTCTATGGATGAAGAGATGAGCAATTTAATTAGATTTGAGCACTCCTACAATGCATCCGCCAGAATGGTAAATGTAATGGATGAAATGATTGATATAGTAGTAAATAAGCTTGGATTGTCAGGAAGGTAGGTGTGAAATGAATGAGAACAACATTTGGAAGTTTAAATATAGCTAGCTCCGGACTGTTTGCCAGCCGTAAGGCATTAGATATTACCGGCCACAATATAGCAAATGCAAATACGGAAGGATATTCGAGACAGATTTTATTGCAGAGAGCTTCTATGCCTATCTGGGGAGACACAAGAGGTATTATGGGTACAGGTGTAGAGACCTATAATATCTTAAGAATAAGAAATGAGTATCTGGATAAAAAATATTGGAATCAAAGCAGAGCATTAGGAGAATGGCAGATAAAGCAGGAGAATCTGGAAAACTTAGAGTCAATTTTCAATGAGCCTTCTAGTACAGGACTCAGGCAGGTCATAGATGAGTTTTTTCTTGCTTTAGATGAACTTTCCAAAAAAACTGGGGATTCTACCCGCCGTATAGCAGTAGTGGAAACAGCCAATACATTGGCTAGTTCCATCAACAGAAACGGAAATGAGATAATCAAAGCCATACGAGAAACCAATGAAGAGGTTAAAAGCAAAGTAAATGAGATAAATTCTCTGGCTTCACAGATTTCTATTCTAAATAAGCAGATATTCAATATGGAGTTGGGAGATTCAAAAGCCAATGACCTCAGAGACCAGCGAAATGTTCTTATAGATAAGCTCTCCAGGATAGTAGATATAAATGTAAGCATCACAAAGGATAAAAATGATAATGAATTTCTTAGTATAGATATAGGCGGTATATCTTTAGTTGATCATACGAATTACTATGAGTTGAGTTATGTTGAAGAAGATGTGGCAGGCATAACGGACCTTGGAGCAGGAAAAATGGCCAAGGTTGTATGGAAAGGATTAGAGAGTCAGGAAGTTAAGATAACTGCTGGAGAACTTAAGGGATTGCTGGATATAAGGGATGGAAATGGTCAAGGCTTGAATTACAGAGGTTTGCCTTATTATCTGGAGAGACTCAATGAGTTTGCACGAGATTTCTCAAATAAGATTAATGAGATACATAGAAAAGGTATTGATTTTAACGGTACAGCAGGAGGTAATTTTTTTGAAGTTCCTGATGGCGACCCTGATAAAATAAACTGTCTTACTTTTGCAGTAAGCGGTGCTTTATTGGCAAATCCTGATTTGATAGCAGCTTCTTCTGAGGTTGGGGGAGAAAGCAATAATGAAAACCTTAAGGAGCTAATAGCCTTGAAGGATAAGACTGATATATTCGGCTCTACCAAGGGAACTCCCGATGATTTTATAAAAGCATTGCTGTCATCACTTGCGGTGGATGCCCAGCAGGCAGATAGAATGTCTATAAACTCTCAAATACTTATCGCAGACACAGACAACAGGCGAATGTCGGTTTCGGGAGTACTGATGGATGAAGAAATGGGAAACATGGTCAAATTTACCCAAGCCTACAATGCAGCTGCCAGAATGATAACCACTCTGGATGCTGTGTTAGACACCACCATCAATAGATTAGGAATGGTCGGTCGCTAGTAGGGACAGCCCTTGCGGCTGCCCGCGACCCTAAAGGAATACCCAAAAAAATCATAGTTCATAGTTCATAGTTCAATTATTGGGGTGATTTTATGCGTGTTACAAATAACATGATGGTTAATAACCTACTTAGAAATCTATATAAAAACTATACAAAAATGGATAAATCTCAGCAAATGCTGTCCTCTCAGAAGAAATTCCTAAGGCCCTCTGATGATCCTATTGGAGTCACCAGAAGTCTTCGATTGACTACGGAGATACTAAATATGTATCAATACAAGAGAAATACCGAGGATAGCGACTCATGGCTGAGAAGCAGTGAGCAGGCTGTTAATAATATGTTAGCTGTCATGCAGAGGATTAGGGAACTGACAGTGCAAGGATCTACAGATACATATTCTCCTGAAGACAGGAAGAAGATTGCTGATGAGATTATTGAATTGAAAAATCAGTTAATAAGCATTGGAAATACTACATATGCCGGCAGCTATTTATTTTCTGGTTTTAAGACTGATAAAGCCCTCCTTAACAAAGATGGAACCTATGATTTGGGCGGAGGTATACTCAGCGGTGGAGAAATAATAGAGGTTAATGTCGGCATTAGCGACAGAATCGGTATGAATATTTTAGGACAGAGGATTTTCGGCAGCATGGCAACAACTACATATGATGAGTATGTGCTGAAAGGTGTCAGCGAATTCAAAGGTGCGTCTTTTAACAATACAAATAATGAAATAGTTATTACCTACAACGGAATCGATTATACTATTACTATGCCTGAAGAAGACTACACTTCAATAGATGGATTGAGATTTATAAAGGACTTAAATGATGCAATAGCAAGTGCAATCCCGACTACTCCTGCTTTAAATGAATTAATAGAAGCCTCTTTGGAAGATGGAGTAGTAGTGTTTAAAGGCCCAAGAAATATCACAATAAATGGTGGAACCATGGATGTGAAAGAAATTATGGGTATCGAGATGGGCCAGAATGCAGTATTATCAAAGGTTACAGTGTCGGATCTTGACGATATTGACCGGGAAATATATCATGGATCTACAGAGTTTTTGTTGAAATCTGACGGCAATTTCGTTGGAACTGCAGAAGGCGACAGTTTTGTCATATATTATGGAGATAACAAATACACCATAACAATGGATAGAGATTATGGTATTTCAGAGGACAAAGAATTCATATATGATTTTAATAAGAAGCTGGCAGAGATTCCAGGCTTAGCAGGACATGTAGCATTATCGATAAAAGATGGACAGTTTGCAATAACATCAGACAAGCAATTTAAAATTGAGACTTCTAATTTCCATAAGCTGGGATTTGATGATAGCAGTAGTATTCTTAAAGGAGCAAAAGCAGTTTATGCAATAGAAGGAGGTAAGCTGGACTTATTCAATAATCCTATAACTATATCAGCACCTGAAAACCAGCTTTATATAAAATATGGAGATAATTGCTATACCATAGCTTTGACACCAAAAACTTATGATGATACTGCCGGTAATACATTTAATGATTTGATAAAAGATATACAAGATAAAATAAACAATATACCTGAATTAAAAGGATATGTAACGGTAACAGGTGAAAATGGAAGCATAAGATTCAATTCGGATCAAGCTTTTGAACTGGTCTATGGAGTGGGAGGAGATTTTGCAAGCGTAACTCCCAACATAGATTCAAGCAATGATAGATTTGATATAAAACTTGGTGATGGCTCAGCAATTACAATTAAAATTTCTCATGGTAACTATGCTACAATAGACGATTTTACTCAAGCTTTACAATCAGCTATAGATTCTGAACTAGCTCTGAGAGGTAAAGTTAAAGTTGCCAATAATGGTACAAGTATATCCTTTTACTCAGAATTACCGATAACCATATTGCCATCAACTGGATCTGGCTTATTGTCATCAGCTTCTGCATCCAGCAGTGAATCTATGGATTCCCTTGGATTTAACACTGCCAAAAAAGGAGTTTTCATCGGCGACAGAGTTGAATCAGGAAGTGCTACCCAATTGCTGGGTGTTATAGATCAGCTTATAAAAGACTTGAACTCAAACAACTCTGAAGGCATAGAGAAAGCTCTTTCAAGGCTGGATGCCCATATAGGAAATATTAATTCTGTGAGGGCTGAAATTGGAGTAAAAACCAATAGGCTGGAATTGACTTTGAACAGAATAGAAGATGACAATGTTAACTTGAGAGGATTACTCTCCAAAAATGAAGACATAGACATGGCAGAAACCATTATGAATCTCCAGATGCAGCAGAATGTCTATAATGCCGCTCTATCCGTAGGAGCAAAGATAATAAGCTTGTCCCTTGTGGATTTTATAAGATAAGGAGGCTAAACTGTGAACATCAAGACCAAATTCTTTGGTGAAGTGAAAATAGACGAGAATCAAATCATTAGCTTTGTTGAAGGAATCCCAGGTTTTCCTGAATATAAAAAATATGTAATATTAAATGATGAGGAACTGGACTTCACATTCCTTCAATCAATTGATGAAAAAGACTTATGTTTCATCACTCTGCCTCCTGCCGCTATAGTTGGAGACTATAGCTTTGACTTAAGCGATGAAACAGTGGAAAAACTGGAACTTGAAAAACCGGAAGATGCTGCAACCCTGGCAATTTTAAATATACCTGAGGACTTTAAGAAGATGACAGCCAATCTAAAAGCCCCCATAGTAATAAATACAAAAAACAACAAAGGAATACAGGAGCTTTTGGATGGAGACAATTACAGCATGAAGCATCAGGTCTTTAAGGAGGATGTGTAATGCTGGTATTGGCAAGGAAAAAAGACGAAGCCATACTCATTGGCGATGAAATAGAAATAATAGTTACTGAAATATCAGAAGATAAGGTGAAAATAGGCATAAAAGCTCCAAAGCATATGAAGGTCTTCCGAAAAGAACTTCTTGAACAGGTGAAAGAAGAAAACATTCATTCAGCAGAATCAAAGATAGACTTGGAAGCACTAGCCAAGGTTATGAAGAAGTAACGCCAAAATAATAAAATAACCTACAAAATTTTTTACAGAGGACTAAAGTTTCACAAATCAATAACCGATAATATAATACAAAAGCAATGGACAAGTCTCTGAAGCATAGGGCCCATGTGGAAGAGATGCGTCTTTGCACATAGATTCCGGAAAGGAATCCGGATAATAAGCAAATTCAAGGAGGAAGAAAAATGAGAATTAACAACAATCTATTAGCAATGAACACTCATAGACAACTTGGTATTAACAATACAGCAGTTCAGAAATCCATAGAAAAATTATCATCTGGTTACAGAATCAACAGAGCTGGTGACGATGCTGCTGGTCTTTCAATTTCAGAGAAGATGAGATCACAGATCAGAGGCCTTAACATGGCTTCCAGAAATGCTCAAGATGGTATTTCTTTGATACAGACAGCAGAAGGTGCTTTAACTGAAACACATGCAATGCTCCAGAGAATGAGAGAGCTTGTAGTTCAGGCTGCAAACGATACTAATACTGAGGATGAAAGAGTTAGAATTAATGAAGAGTTAGCAGAATTGGAAAAAGAAATAACTGCTATTACAGAGAAGACTGAATTTAACAAAAAGACATTATTGGCTGGAAGCTATGCAACTACAGCGATACAACTTCAGGTTGGAGCAAACTGTGGTCAGTTCATTTCTTTTACAATTGGAAATATGAATGCATCTGAATTAGGAGTAAGCGGTATTGCTTCTGCAGTTTCAAATGGAGATGCTAACGATATCACAGCTTTATTAGAAGATATTGATACTGCAATAGAAAAAGTATCTGTACAAAGATCAAAATTAGGAGCTATTCAGAACAGATTAGAGCATACTATTAAGAACCTTGACAACACAGCAGAAAACTTACAAGCAGCAGAATCAAGAATCAGAGATGTAGACATGGCTAAGGAAATGATGGAGTTCACAAGACAGAGCATTCTACAGCAAGCTGCAACAGCTATGTTGGCTCAGGCAAATCAAGCTCCTCAAACAGTTTTACAATTATTGAGATAGTCAAATTTGCAAAAGAACCGGAGATTTTATCTCCGGTTCTTTTTTCTATAAAATTAGATTATGGCATTTATTCAAGCAAAATATTTGTCGAAAATCTTTAATCCATTAACTAAAGTGTCGATATATTATATAGTACATTAATACATTGAAGCAAGGTGGGATGCAAATGAAAATAAGCCTATGTATGATAGTGAAAAATGAAGAAAAAAACATTTTCAACTGTTTAGATAGAGCCTTAAAAGTGGTTGATGAGGCCATAGTGGTAGATACTGGATCAACAGATAACACAGTGAAGTTATTAATAGATAATTATGGAGAAAATGAAAAAGTTAAAATTATAGAATATGAGTGGGAAAATGATTTTAGCAAGGCAAGAAATAAATCTTTAGAATATGCAACTGGAGATTGGATATTAGTATTAGATGCAGATGAAAGAATTTTTTGCAATCGAAAAAAACTGGAAGAATTCTTGGAAAGCAGAGAAGGTAAGGCTTATATAATTCCAATATATAATATTATGGACAGGCATAACATTACTATTTCTTCAACAATGATCAGGCTTTATAAAAATGATAATCCAAAATATACTGGAGCTATCCATGAACAGATTCTAGTTGATGGCAAGAATTATTTAGGTGATGTTATCGATGGAAACATATGCAAGATATATCATTATGGCTATACGGAAACTGTATTTAAAGAAAAAGATAAACAAGAGAGAAATATGAATATTATTATGAGTCAGATAGATGAAAATTCAGAAGTACCTTTTCACTGGTACAATAAGGGCGTTATGGAAATGTGTCAAGGAAACTATGACACAGCTATTGATGATTTTATTAAAGCTCATAGATTAAGTAATAAAACCAGGATGGCTTTTCATAATGATCTAGTTTTAAGGCTTTTGCAGTGTATGCTTATGGAACGAAAATATAAAATGGCAATTGATTTTATTAAAACTGTAGTTAATGATCCTATTATTGGGAAAATACCTGATATTTATTATTATTGGGGTATAGCTCATGCTAACAGAAAGAACTATTCTTTGGCAGTAAAAAGTTTTAAAAAAGCTATAGAAATAGGAGAATATGAAAAAGGCATTACAAAATACGGAGCAGGAAGCTTTTTGCCAAAACTCGAATGGGCAAAGGTGCTCATTTGGGAAAAAAAGAAAGAAGAAGCAATAGCCAAGTTTAAAGAAGCTGTATTGGATGAGTATAATGTTAATAGACAAGGATTAGCAGAATTAAAGTATTTATTAAGAGAAGAAAATAGAATAGATGAATTAAATCAAATAGAAAAAGATTTATTAAGATGTAAAACAAGGGAAGAAAATTCAATTAACACAGATTTATTAAATAATGACGAATTTTTCAAGTTTAAAAATGAGGTAAAAAATAATATTCAACTATTAATCGAAAATGGAATGCTAAAGGAAGCCAAAGAAGCTATCAAAGAATATGAAAATATTGTAGGAAATGATGGGGATATATACTCCATTAAAGGAATAATAGCAATGATGGAAGGTAATATGGAAGAAGCAGAGAGAATATTAGATGAAGGGTTATTGATAGATAGTAATAATACAGATATTCTTTATAATATTGCTTATCTCTATAATAGGTTGGGACAAATTAATAAGTCAATTAGTTTCTATAAAAAACTATATCATCTAACTAAAGAGCCTGAACTTAAAAAAGAAGTTGAAGAGACCATACAATCATATGGCAAGAACACTAAATATAATGTTTTAATAGGAAGCCCTGTACATCAAAAACCACATATTCTAAAAGAATTTTTAGAATCACTCAAAGGTTTATCAAAAGAAGGTATCGAAGTAGATTATTATTTTATAGATGATAATACTAATGAGGAATCTAGTAAGTTATTATTAAACTTTTCGCAATACGAGAAAAAAGTTATAATTAATAAATCGAAAAATAAGGATAAATATGTTTGCAATAATTATACACATAACTGGAAGGAAAATTTAGTGTGGAAAGTAGCTGATTTTAAAAATAGCATAATTGAATATGCAAGAGATAATCATTATGATTATTTATTCTTTATTGATAGTGATTTAGTATTACATCCAAATACACTAAAACAATTAATATCTACTGGTAAAGATATAGTATCTGAGATATTTTGGACGAAGTGGAAACCGGATATGCCTGAATTACCACAGGTATGGATGAAAGACGCTTATACTCAGTACGATTTTTCAAGAGAAGAGAGATTAGATCAAAATGAGATAAATAAAAGACATAGTCAATTTATTAATAAACTCAGAAGTCCAGGTTTATATGAAGTAGGGGGACTAGGAGCATGTACACTAATTAGCAAATATGCGATTGATAAAGGGGTAAGTTTTAAGGAAATAAAAAATCTTTCATTCTGGGGAGAGGACAGGCACTTCTGTGTTAGAGCCATGGCTTTAGGTTTATCTCTCTATGTAGATACTCATTATCCAGCCTACCATATTTATAGAGATGAAGATCTTAAGAGTATTAATTTTATTAAAGAGAGAAACAAAAAAAAGATAACTTTAATTAATACTAATTATTCAGGTTCTAATAGTATCGCTATGTTTAAAAATATTCCAGATTATATTGCTAATAAATATAATGTCAAATTAATAAATCAGAGCAATAATGATGAATTTATGCAGAGAATAGTAGAGAGTGATGTTGTAATAACAACTGAAGGTAACTATCATTTTAATAAAAAACTATTTAATAAAGAACAAAAAGTTGTCGATTTATGGCATGGTTTTCCTTTGAAAGCTATGGGATATGCAGACAAAGGAGAGCTCTTTAAAGATTATATTAATAACATATGGGAAAACGTAAACTATATAGGTTCATATTCTGAACTATTTAATATTGCTATGAATAAGTGCATTAATACCCAGATGGATAAATATAAAATTTTAGGGGCACCAAGGAATGATTTTTTATTTAAATGTAATGGAAAGAAAAATTTATATTATTTATTTAATAAAAAATTTCATAACAAATTAGTTGTTTTTTATATGCCTACTTATAGATATTCTTCAAGAGGAAATAGAAAAGAAGGAAATAGAAGATGGGATAATTATTTTGATTTTGATTATTTTGAAGAAGATGGATTTAATAAATTCTTAATGAAGAACGATATTGAGCTGATAATAAAACTTCATCCTGCAGATGAAGCTTATATAATTAATAAAATTGAAGTAAGTAGTAACATTCAAGTACTAACTAGCGCGATGCTTATAAAGAATAATATTGATTTATATGAAATTCTTAATGGATGCGATTTACTTATCACAGATTACTCATCGGCATATTTTGATTTATTATTATTGGATAAACCTGTAATATTTACACCTACTGACTTTAAGGAGTATGAAAAGAATAGAGGGTTTCTATTAGAGCCTTACGATTTTTGGACTCCAGGACCTAAATGTCTAAATCAAAAATCTTTAGAAGAAGAAATAATTAAAAGCCTGAGTGATAAAGATTACTATAAAAAAGAAAGAGAGATTATTTTGAATAAAGTCCACTATTATAAAGATGGAAATTCTTCTGAAAGAACATGGAATTTTATTAACTCATTATTAGTCTAATGCCAAACGAAGCTGTAATTAGAGGAGGAACGTTATGAAAGCAGTAATTCTAGCAGCGGGAATGGGAAGTAGATTAGGAAAATCTTATCCAAAGTCTTTAAACAAGTTACCTTATGGGGAGTCAATTATACAAAGGCAAGTTCGTATTTTAAGAGAGTTAGGAATTTGCGAAATAGTTGCAGTGGTAGGCTTTAAGAAAGAGTTGATAATGGAGCATGTTCCAAATATTTACTATAAGTATAACCCATTATATTATGTAACAAATACGTCAAAAAGTTTGCTTATAGGAATTGAAGATATATATGATGATATATTGTGGTTAAATGGGGATGTTGTATTTGAAAAAGCTGCTTTAAAAGATTTTATTCATGCTAAAGAAAGAAATAAAATATTAGTAAATAATGAAAAATGCGGAGATGAAGAGGTTAAATATTCAATAGATGATGATGGTAGAATTAAAGAGATTTCAAAGCAAGTAATTGAGGGAAAAGGAGAAGCGCTTGGTATTAATATTATTAGCAAAAAATATTTGGAGATTTTTAAAGAATGCTTAAGAGAATGTAATAATGATGATTATTTCGAAAAAGGAATTGAATTTGCAATAAAGAAAAATATTAGTTTTTTTCCTATATGCATTGCTGAAAAAAAGTGCATTGAAGTGGATTTCTATGAAGATTGGGAAAAAGCATGTGGTATTTTTAATATAGAAGGAGCTTTATAAAATGGAAAAATATCGAGAAGTAATAGAAAGAATACTAGAATTATTAAACACCATGGAAGAAGGATTAGACTATGTTCAAAATCAATTAGGGGAATTGAAATATGAAGAAGCATTAATTGTTGTTAAAGATTTGATAGATGCCTTAGATAGTATTGATAGCTCTATACAGCCAATGGATAATAAGCTGCCACAAAACAATATTAGTGCATTATCTTCTTCATTAAAAGCATGCTTTGACAAGGTTGTAGGAAAATTTGATCAGAATAATGAAGTCATTATAGATAGCTTATTAGAAAAAGAAGTTATCCCAGAGTTTGCTAGATGGAGAGAAGAAATAGATAAGGTGCTAAGGCCCTACATAATTTCATAATAAAGCTTATAAAATAGAAGAGTAATTTTATGGATATAACTTTATAATTTAACTTACAAAGATGTTTTATAATCCATAAAAAATAATCCTGCTTTAAACAGCAGGATTATTTTTATTTCATATGGTACAATATAGATAATTAGTATAAATTTAAGAGGTGATATTATGGGAACCATAAAAGCCTTTTATACCATGCCCCATCCTCCCATTGTGGTACCTGAGGTTGGTAGGGGAGAAGAAAAAAAGATAAGATCTACTTCTGATGCTTTATATAAAGCTGCAGAAGAAATTGCTTCTATGGATATTGATACAATAATAATTGTGACACCTCATGGTCCAGTATTCAGCGATGCGGTAGCTATATCCTGTGAGGATAGTATCAAGGGCGATTTGGGGAATTTTCGTGCATCGCAAGTTACATTCAATGAGGAGATAAACATTCCTTTGACTGAGAAGATTGTTGAACTGGCGGATAAAGAAGGTATATTGGTAGCAGAGATAACCAGAAATTCAGCAAAAAGATATGGAATTGACTATGAGCTGGATCACGGCGTGATGGTGCCTTTATACTTCATAAACAAGAAAACTTCAAATTACAAGCTGGTACATATAACATACGGCATGCTGCCTAAGCTTCAGCTATATAAATTGGGCATGTGCATCAGAAGAGCAGTGGAAGATAGCAACACCAATGCTGTCTTTATCGCCAGTGGTGATTTGTCCCACAAACTTTCACATGATGGACCATATGGTTATGTACCGGAAGGCGAGATATTTGACAGAGAAATCATATCACTTCTCCAAAAAGGAGATGTTGAGGGAATTTTCAATATGGACTCCAATATAGTTGAGAAAGCAGCTGAGTGCGGCCTTCGTTCATATTATGTAATGCTCGGAGCTATGAATGGATGTGACTTTAAGGGAAATCTCTTATCCTATGAGGGTATCTTTGGAGTAGGCTATAGCATTATGAGCTTTTCTTTGGAGAAGTCACATATAGATATGTATAGTATTTTACTTGAGAAAAGCAAAGAAAGATTCAGAGAGAAAACAGGCAATGCAGATCCTTATGTAAGATTGGCCAGAGAAAGCTTGACCCATTATTTGCTCCAAGGCAGCTACATGGATGTGCCTGACTATGTGACAGAAGAAATGCTAAATATAAGAAGAGGAGTTTTTGTATCCCTGAAGAAAGAAGGTCAGCTTAGAGGTTGCATAGGAACTATTTTTCCTGTTACTGGCAGTGTAGCAGAAGAGATTATCAGAAATGCTGTTGAGGCTGGTACACAGGATCCCAGATTTAATCCTGTGAGAGAGGATGAATTGGAAGAAATAGATTTTTCTGTGGATGTGCTGACAGAACCTGAGAAAGCAACAAAGGCAGAGTTGGATCCAAAGAGATATGGTGTGATAGTAAGATGGAGAGGCAGGACCGGATTGCTGCTGCCGGATTTGGAAGGTGTGGATACAGTAGAGGAGCAGCTGGATATTGCACTGAAAAAAGCAGGCATACCGCCTTATGAGAATTATACTATAGAGAAATTTGAGGTCATCAGGCACAGGGAGTGATTTATGTGATTAAAGATGCCCTATTCTGGGAAAAGCATGGTGACAAGATCAAGTGTTTCTTGTGTCCTCACAATTGCAGCATTGGCGAGGGACAATACGGGCTATGTTCGGTAAGAACTAACATGGAAGGGAATCTTAAAACCATAAACTATGGAGAGATTACAGCTATGGCATTGGATCCCATAGAGAAGAAGCCTCTTTACCATTTTCATCCGGGGAGTAAGATTCTTTCTGTGGGAAGCTTTGGTTGCAATTTCTCCTGTGGTTTTTGTCAGAATTATGCCATAGCTCATTACAGAGCCAAGAGTCAATATTTTTCTCCTGATGAGTTGATAGAAGCATGCAGAAAAATTGATAACAATATAGGTATAGCTTTTACATATAATGAGCCGTCCATATGGTATGAATATGTCTATGATACTGCAAAAAAGCTTAAGGAAACATATCCGCAGTATAAGGTTGTGCTTGTTACTAATGGATATATCCAGGAGGAGCCTTTAGCTAAGCTTTTACCCTATGTAGATGCCATGAATATTGACCTGAAGTCCTTCCAGCCGGATTATTATAGAAAAATATGCGGCGGAGATATGGAATATGTACTGAAAACCATCAGAAAATGCTATGATAAATGCCATGTAGAGATAACCACCCTTTTAGTAAATGGATTAAACGATTCAGAGGAAGAGGTAGAAAAGATCGCAGCATTTTTAGCAAGTTTGGATAAAAATATTCCTCTTCATTTAACCAGATATTTTCCAAATTATAAAATCCATCGTCCACCTACAGATATTGATGTTATGCTAAAAGCTAGAGAGGTGGCATCAAAATACTTAAATAATGTGCATTTGGGAAATGTTTAATTTACTCTAAAGAAAATCCTTCTTTATTACGATATATAAATAAAGAAAGGATTTTTTAATTTATTATCCATGGAGGGATATAGTTATGAGAGTTGAGTCTGTAAATGGTATTCAATCAACACAGACAGTTAGCAGTATAAACAATGAGACTAGAGGTAATGTGCAGAATATACAGACGGAGAATAACCGTAATATTGATAGAGACAGCTATGACTACCAGGAATTGAGCCAAAAATCAAAATATGAACTTTCTATGGATGAAGCTTTATGGATAGAAATGATAGAAAAGGCTAACAAAGCTATTATCGGCGCTACCTGCAGATTCGAATACTCCATACACGAAGGAACTAAAGAGATCATGGTAAAGGTTATTAACAAGGAAACCCAGGAAGTTATTAGAGAAATTCCACCGGAAAAAATCCTTGATATGGTAGCAAAGATGTGGGAGTTGGTAGGGATTTTGGTGGATGAAAGGAGGTAATAGTTGTGGTAAATAATATTTCCAACATGATCAATACCCAGCTGAGATTCACAGGTATGGCTTCTGGTTTGGATACTGATTATATTATACAGCAGATGATGAGCATAGAAAGGTTAAAAGTTGATAGAGTGAAGCAGGACAAGCAGATATTGGAATGGAAAAGAGATGATTACAGATCCATTACAAATTTGCTTAGAGGCTTCATGGACGAGTTTTTTGATATATTAAAACCTGCTACCAATATGAGGTCTTCTAGCACATACTATGCTTATAAGGTAAAATCCAGTAATGAGAATATAGCAACAGCTGTAACCAAAGGACAAGTGGCTATGCTGGAGCATACAATTGAAGTAACAAGATTGGCTGAAAAAGCAAAAATGGAAGCTGAGAAGGGCAAATTTGGTGGAGTAGGTCTGAGTCTGAATAGTACTATAGCTGATATTGCAGATGTATATGATATTGATTTGACATATGATTCTTCATTGGGAAAAAACAAACTATCTTTAAAGGTGAATGGTGAAACTATAGAAATAACAGAAGATAAAAAGTTTAGTGATTTAATCTCGGCAATAAACAACAGCGATGCAGGAGTAAAAATAAGTTACAGTTCTTTCTTGGATCAATTTTTTATGGAGTCAAAAGATACTGGAGCAGTGGCAGAGATTGATGTCACCGACGACGAAGAAACGATTACTGCTGACTTTTTTAGTGCATTAGGTTTTGATGTTTCTCAAGTTGTTACTGGACAAGACGCTGAATTTGTTTTAGATGGTCAAGAGGCAACAAGAAACAGCAATATATTTACCATAGATGGTGTCACATATACATTGACTGGTACCGGAGAAGCAACTATCACTCTGACTCAGGATACAGACGCCATATTTAATAGAATCAAAAACTTCATAGACAAATATAATGAACTCATAGAAAAAATCAGCGGCAAGGTTAACGAAGAGAGACCAAAAAGCGGTGGAAGATATGGCTCATATTATCTTCCTTTGACAGAGGACCAGAAAAAAGCTATGACAGAGGATGAGATAAAAAAATGGGAAGAACAGGCCAAAAAGGGTTTACTGAGGAATGATAGCCTCTTAAGCAATATAGTTCAGAGAATGAGAAGTGTCATGGGAGATGTTACTGAGGCTGGAGGTCTTTTCTCCATAGGAATATCCACAGGCAATTGGCGAGAGGGAGCCAAGCTTTTTATAGATGAGGACAAGCTGAGAAAAGCCATTGAGGATAACCCTGATAGGGTTATGGAGATATTTGCCAAGAGTTCAGAGATATCTTACAGTCCTGATAACACAAAAGAACTGAGAGATCAAAGATACAAAGAAAGCGGTGTAATAGAGCGACTTTTTGATGTCCTTCAGGACAATATAAGGACTTCAAGAGATAAAGATGGGAAGAAAGGATTTCTGTTAGAGAAGGCAGGTATCGTAGGCGATATTACAGAGTTTAAAAACACTTTGGTAGAACAGATAAATGATAAGGAACTACTCATAGAGGATATGACAATCAAGCTTTATGAAAAAGAAGAATCCCTATATATAAAATTTGCAGCATTGGAGGCAGCTCTAAGCAGGATGAATTCTCAATCTGCATGGTTGGCTCAGAGCTTTGGAGGCGGACGGCAATAATAAGAAGAATGGGGGATCAAAATAATGGTGACAGCAAATCCATATAAACAATATCAGCAAAACGTTGTTAATACTTCAACACCTCAGGAACTCACTCTTATGCTTTATAATGGGCTGATAAAGTTTATTAATCTCAGCATACAAGCTATTGAAGAAAAAGATATACAAGGTGCCCACAATAATATTGTTAAGGCTCAGAGGATAATAGAAGAGTTCATGAGCACTCTGGATATGGATTATGATATTTCCAAAAATCTATACTCAATATATGAGTACATGAATAGGCGCTTGATAGATGCTAATATAAAAAAGGATAAGGACATATTGGAAGAAGTATTGGGTTTTGCAAAGGATTTGAGAGATACCTGGGCTCAAGCTATGAAATTGGCCAAAGGTTGTCAAGTGGTAGATAAATAGGGGCATGTTATCCATGCCTTGTTTTTTTGAGGTGATAAAATGAACATAATTGCAAAAGATTTGGTGATGAAACTTCAGAGTCTTCTTGAGGAGAAAAAAGCTGCCATGGAAAGCATATACAGCCTGACTTTAGATCAGAAAGAAGATATAGAAAAAAATCAGGGAGAAAACCTGAACAGCTTTATAGATAGAAAGCAGAAAGAAATTGATAAAATTCAGGCAATTGATGAGAATTTTCAAGATGTAGTGATGCTATTAAAAAAAGAGTTAGAAATAGATGTATTAGACAATATAGATCCCAAAATTTATCCTGAATTTAAGAGTATTAAAGGGTTGACAAAGCAAATAATGGAGTTGGCTCCAAAAATAATGGAGTTAGAGGAACAGAATAGAATCAAGGTTCAGGATATAATAAACAATATAAAAAAAGATATTAAAACAATAAAACTGGGTCAAAAATCTGTTAAAGCATACGAGAAGCCTAATCTCAATGTTGGCGGAATATATATAGATAGCAAAAAATAGAATTAGTACAAATATTTAAATAAATTATATAAAAATCTTGTATATTCTGATGATTAAGTATATAATATAGAAGTAGTATTTGCCAGGTCTGTGGTTGAAAATCGATGCCAGTCGCAGGCGAAACGATCCACGTAAGCAAAGCAAAGCTTTGTGAGCATGGTGCGGCTTAGGGGTAAGTCCGTCCAGGTTTTACCTGAGAGAAGCAGTAGTGAGGGGCATAATAGCTTGAGCGAAACTTCCAGACGGCGAGTGTGGGGGCAAAGACCAGGTCAGCTGGCGAAAATACTATAAAATATAGGGTATATGTGTTAGGTCGAGAACCTTTTCTGGAAACATAAATCCCAAAAAAAGTTCTGGAGACCATCACTACCTAAAGTATTTAAGAAAAGAGGGATTTTATGTTTCAGGACAAAACATTAGTATGCAAAGATTGCGGTCAGGAATTCGTATTTACAGCAGGTGAACAAGAATTTTACGCAGAGAAAGGTTTCCAGAACGAACCTGCAAGATGCAAAGATTGCAGAACAGCCAGAAAAGCAAGCATGAATGGTGGAGCAAAAAGAGAAAGAGTTATGCATGATGCAGTATGCGCAGAATGCGGTAAAGAGACTCAAGTTCCTTTCAAGCCTACAAATGACAGACCAGTATATTGCAAAGAATGCTTTGAAGCAAGAAGATAAATGAAAAGGCCACATTTAGTGGCTTTTTTTATTGGTTTGAACACCTGAAAGTAATACACTAATATCTCGCGCCGCGAGCCAAGACAGGAAAGAAATACATAGTTGCATAAATATACAATAAATAATTAATAATATACATAATTATATTTTACAAATTTTTTTATTATTATTACTTCACAGGTAATCAACAAATTTTTAACAGCTTTAGCCCTTTAAATATAAGTTATCAACAGACTTATTCACATTATCCACAGTTGTTTGGTTTTTCTATGTGGATAATATTGTGACTAAATGAATTGGTTTCATAGTTTAATGATATGTGGGTAAAAGACTTGAGAATAAATAATTCTTATATAAGTTATGTAGCCTAATAAGTATTCACCAAAAAAGTATCATAAGTGACATTAAGGCCAAAAGTTCTAATGTTTAATGGTGCTTTTGTCGACAATGAGTTTTATACCAGGATAGTTATAAATATAACTAAATAATGGATAATGGTTAGAAGGATTATTTAACCTGATGTAGAATAAATTATATATAAACGGTAGCATAATAGTTGCGAAAGGAGATGTTTGTATGCGCATAAGAGTCAGTGGAAAGAATATTGAAGTAACCAATGCCTTGCGAGAGAGAGTAGAGAAAAAGCTGTCCAAATTTGAAAAGTATTTCAATCCTGATACTGAAGCAAACGCAACTTTGACAGTAGAGAGAAATAGACATATCATAGAAGTTACAATCCCCTTTAATGGTGTAATTTTAAGGGGAGAAGAGGCTACCGAGGATATGTACACATCCATTGACAACGTTGTGGAAAAACTTGAGAGGCAGATTGCTAAGTATAAGACTAAGCTTGAACGAAGGATCAAAGATGGAAGCGTAAGATTTGAAAATTTCTCCTTTAATCAAGAAGAAGATGATACTGAAGAACCAAGAATAGTTAAGACTAAAAGATTTGCTATGAAACCAATGCCTGTTGAGGAAGCAGTTCTTCAAATGGAGTTGCTTGGACACAATTTCTTCATGTTCTATAATGCAGATAGTGATGAAGTTAATGTAGTATACAAGAGAAAAGACGGAGATTACGGTTTAATTGAACCTGAATTTTAATGCAGAGGCTTCTTATGAAGCCTCTATTTTAGTCTTTTTTTATAATTAACATCATTTTACAAAAAATTAAATTTATAGTTCATATGATTCATTTTTTTATTTTCATAGAGGAATTGACAAGTTTTGGTCGAATATATTAATCACTATGATGTCGATAGAGGTGAATTCTGTGGATGATAATAGGCTGATGTTGGAAGAAGAAATGAAAGCTCTCATTTGTAGAATTCCGGATGTGTTGTCTTGTAAAGTTAAATTAGGAGAGAATAATGAAGTTCAGAATATTCATGTATTGTGTGCGACAGGGAAAAATATAAAGCAGCTGGTGAGAGATATTCAATCAGCTGTCAGCGCAAGATTCAATATTGAAGTAGATTACAAGGTAATAAGTATTGCACAAATAGATGAGAACGATATAAAAGATAATCGTCTCAAGATTGGCAGCATACTCATGATGAATATGGAAAACAGCCTTAAGGCTACTGTGATTCTTGAAAATGATGAGAAAACCTATGAAGGTTACAGCATTAAGGTCAAATCCATATCAAACAAATATAAAGCTGTAGCTGAAGCAACAATAATGGCTGTTGAATCCTTTGTAAATATCAACAGTATATTTTACCTTGAAGGTATTGAGAGGACAAAAATTGCAGGCAGAGATATATTTGTGTGCTTAATTGGATATACATATAAAAATAGTGAAAATCTCCTTATTGGCAGCAGCTTGATCAGGACCGATGAGAATGAAGCAGTAGCAAAAGCCGTACTGAATGCATTGAATCGGTTGATAAGCAAAATGGTATAAGATTTGACCGGCATTTTATAAATATTTATTAAGCGGAGGGAGTTTGCCTGTCTTATTAGCGGAAGGACAGAGATTTAAGCAAAGGGGGGCAAACCATGAAAAAGATATTTGCTATACTTATGACTATTCTTTCTCTTATATTAGCTGGAGGAGCAAACGTTAGCTGGTTTTAAGCAATATAAAATGCCGGTCATCTATAAAGGAGTGTTAATGATGCCGAAAAAATTGAAATACTATGTTTACTTAATAATCTTATTAGGACTATTTTTCACGATAATTACAAGCAATCATATAGATACTTTTGATTTGGAGAGTAATTTATTTTTCTTAGTCATATCCATTACGGCAGAATCTCTTCTTATACCAACACCTAATCAAAGAGGTGTATCAGTGGGATTTGCTATAAGTTTAACGGTGCTACTAATTGTAGGGATACCTCAAGCAATTTGGATTACTAGCTTAGGCATCATGTTAAGAATAGTTTATAGCGAGGGTAAATATCATCATATACTAAATACACCTTTATACAAAACATTATTCAATGGAGCTAATATTTCTCTATCTACAGGGTTAGCAGGGCTTTGCTATGAATATCTTGGAGGTGTGCCTGGTCAGTTAGAATTTATAAACATTTTTCCCATTATTATCTGTATAATTGTATATATAATTATAAATAATGTTTTAATGTCTATACTTATGACAATGTTATCTGGGGATAACTTTTTTAAACTGTTGTATACTAATGTTATTTGGGTCATAAAAGATTATTTTGCTATAGCACCTTTAGGTATAATCATGGCTATAGCATACATAAACTATGGCATGTTGGGTGTTCTTCTATTCTTTGGCCCCCTGCTTCTTGCCAGATATTCATTTAAACTTTATGTGGATATGAAGAATATGTACCTTGATACTGTAAAGGCATTATGCCAAGCAGTTGAAGCAAAAGACCCCTATACCCAGGGACATTCTGAGAGAGTCAGCGAATTGGCATATAAACTGGGCAAGAGGTTGAAATTACCTCATAAGACCCTTGAAAATCTTAGATTTGCGGGCATGCTCCATGACATTGGCAAAATTGGAGTGGATGAAAATATTTTAAATAAACCGGGAAGGCTCACTGATGATGAGTATGATAAGATCAAGCTTCACCCTGCCATAGGCTCAAAGATCATACAGGAGATTGATTTTCTCAAAGAGTCAGCAGACATTGTAATGAGTCATCATGAGCATTTTGATGGGACAGGCTATCCGAATGGGAAGAAGGAAGACGAGATACCCTTGGAGGCTTGCATATTATGTGTTGTTGATGTATATGATGCATTGACCTCCGATAGACCTTACAGAAAAGCAATGACAGAAGAAGAAGCTATTGAAATAATAAGGAGAGAATCAGGAACTATATTTAATCCCATAGTAGCCAATGAATTTATCAAAATGCTGGGGTATAAAGGGGAGGTAGAAAAGCGTGCTGGTTGAGAGCATGGGAAGTGGCCTGCTGGTAGGCAAGGCGAGAGGAGGAAAGTTCTCAAATATATCCTCGGGAGAGATTAGAGGGTGGTATTTTATTGGGGCTTCCTTCTTAGTTGAGTTTTCAGCAGTGTATTTTGCTTCCAAAGGTGTAAAATTGGTTGTTGATGGGATACCGTTTATACATTTGTTATCATATATTTTATTATTCATTGGACTATTAATGAATTGTGATAAATATCCATTTTGGATTATAACTGCAGGAGTTTTTCTTAATTTTTTAGTGATAATGGCAAACGGAGGACAAATGCCTATCTCTATTGAACATCTGAAGAATCTCGGACTACTTGACAACGCAGCTGCTATAGTTAATGGTCAGATAGTAACACATACTCCGCTAGTTGATAGCACCAAATTCAAATTCTTAGCTGATATATTTGCTTTGCCTAAGTTTTATCCGAGACCTAAGGTTTACAGCATAGGAGATGTGTTGATGGCTATCGGAGTATTTATTTATATGCAGCATCTCATGCTGGGGAAGGATGGAAAGCTGCAAATTAAATTGACAGGCAAATTGAAAAATAGACAAATGGACTCTAGGGTGTAACTCTAGAGTTTTTCTGTTATCTTGATTTTTATCAACTTATTTAAACTATAGGATAAGATTGGAAATAAGTAGCATTTAAAGGAATACCAATCAACTTTATTGTTATAATAATTCTATTATGATAAAATTAAGTGGATGCTGGACTAATTCGCCCTAAATCTCCGCTGCTTTAGGCAGCGTCTAATAAAGGGTGATTAAGTCCATCATGGACTCGACTAACATTCAGATGAGGTTAAAATCTCCTCTGAATGAAATCTCGTTCAATGTCCGATAATTTGAGGAGTGATGATATATGTCTTTTTTAACTAAGATATTTGGCAATCAGAATGATAGAGAAATAAAAAAACTGGAAAAGATAGTAGATGCAATAGAAGCATTGGAGCCACAGATGCAAGCACTAAGCGATGCAGAACTGAGAGCTAAGACAGATGAATTCAAATCCAGGCTTGCTAATGGCGAAACTTTGGATGATCTGCTGGTGGAAGCCTTTGCAGTAGTAAGGGAAGCTTCCAGAAGAGTATTGGGTATGAGGCATTTCAGAGTCCAGCTCATTGGAGGCATTGTGCTTCATCAGGGAAGAATTGCAGAGATGAAAACCGGTGAAGGTAAGACTTTGGTGGCTACTTTGCCTGTATATCTCAATGCTTTGGAAGGCAAGGGAGTTCATGTTGTAACAGTTAACGATTATCTGGCAACTCGTGACAGCCAGTGGATGGGAAAAGTATATAACTTCTTGGGATTATCTGTAGGGCTTATTGTCCATGGATTGGATCATGCCCAGAGGCAGGCAGCATATAATTCTGATATAACTTATGGAACCAACAACGAGTTTGGATTTGACTATTTGAGGGACAACATGGTCATATACAAAGAGCAGATGGTCCAAAGAGAGTTGAACTATGCCATAGTGGACGAGGTGGACAGCATACTTATAGATGAAGCCAGAACACCTCTTATAATATCTGGCGTAGGAGAAAAGTCCACACATCTATATTATTTAGCAGATAACTTTGTGAAAACATTGAAAAGAGGCGCAGACACTAAAGAAGAAAGCAAGGCTGAAATGCTGGCCAAGTACTTTGAAGGTCAGGAAGAAGACGAAGAAACCATTAAAAACAGAGGAGATTATACTGTAGATCCAAAAGCCAGGACAGTTATGCTTACAGAAGAAGGCATAGCTAAGGCAGAGAGATTTTTCGGCATAGAAAATCTGGCGGATCCGGAGAATATGGAGATACAGCACCACATAAATCAAGCTCTGAAGGCAAGAGCCTTGATGAAGAGGGATATTGACTATGTTGTTAAGGATGGAGAAGTAATAATCGTTGATGAGTTCACCGGAAGGCTTATGTATGGCAGGCGCTATAGCGATGGACTTCACCAGGCTATTGAGGCTAAGGAAGGAGTAAAGATAGAGAGAGAAAGCCAGACATTGGCTACTATAACCTTTCAGAATTACTTCAGGATGTATAAGAAACTGGCGGGTATGACAGGTACTGCTAAGACAGAGGAAGATGAGTTCAGAGCCATATATAACCTGGATGTGGTGGAGATACCTACAAATAAGCCTATGATAAGAATAGATTATCCGGATGTGGTATATAAAAATGAGAAGGGCAAGTTCAATGCGGTAGTAAATGAGATTGCAGAGCTTCATGCAACAGGCAGACCTGTATTGGTAGGTACAATTTCCATTGAGAAATCCGAGCTTCTAAGCAGCATGCTTAAGAAGAGAGGAATACCTCACGAAGTTCTTAATGCAAAATATCATGAGAAGGAAGCTGAGATAGTTGCCAAAGCCGGCCAGAAGTATGCGGTGACGATTTCAACCAACATGGCAGGTAGAGGTACTGACATTGTGCTGGGTGAAGGAGTTAAAGAACTGGGAGGTCTTCATATAATAGGTACAGAAAGGCACGAATCAAGGCGTATAGACAATCAGCTTAGAGGACGTGCCGGAAGACAAGGTGATCCTGGTAGCAGCAGATTCTATGTATCTCTTGAAGATGATCTTATGAAGCTGTTTGGATCAGATAAGATTATGAATCTTATGGAAACCATGGGAATGGAAGAGGACATGCCCATTGAGCACAGCCTTCTGACAAAGGCTATTGAAAATGCTCAGAAGAGAGTTGAGTCAAGAAACTTTGATATAAGAAAGCATGTGCTTCAGTACGATAATGTAATGAACAAGCAAAGAGAAGTCATATATGCTCAAAGACGTCAAGTTCTTATGGAAGATAATCTGAAGAACTCCATAGTAGATATGCTGAAAGACGTGATATCCGATGCTGTGGATAATTTCACTGTTGGCAGCCAATATCCAGAGGAATGGGATATAACCGGATTGCTGGAGTATCTCCATAATGCCTTCCTGCCGAAGAGGACTTTGAAAGTTGATGATATAAGCGGTTTGGATAAGGAAGAACTTAAGGAAACTATATTCAACAAATCTATGGAGATCTATGAGGCTAAAGAAGCAGAAATAGGCTCAGAAAATATGAGAGAACTTGAAAGAGTCATACTTCTCAGGGTAGTAGATTCCAAGTGGATGGATCATTTGGATGCAATGGATCAACTGAGAGAAGGTATTAGCTTAAGAGCCTTTGGACAGCAGGATCCTGTTCAGGCTTATCAGATTGAAGGCTATGACATGTTTATGGAGCTGATAAATAACATTAAGCAGGAAACAATAAAGTATATATTTAATGTAAATGTCAACAGAGTTCCTCAAAGACAGCAGGTTGCAGAAGAAGTTACTACTAACCAGGAGCAAAGCAGCGGAAACAAGCCTGTAGTTAAGGAAGAAAAAGTAGGAAGAAATGACCCCTGTCCCTGTGGCAGCGGTAAGAAATATAAAAAATGCTGTGGGAAAAATGAAAAATAAGAACTCAGAGCTCAGAGCTCAGGATCAGGGTATTCCTTTAGAGTTTATTAAAAAACACTAAAGGACACCAAAAGAGTTCACTGAAATACACTAAAGGATTTATTTTATTGATTAGTAATCCTTTGTTAGCTATTGATAATTACTATTTATTAGAGAACTGGAAAAACGATATTATAGCAGCAAAACCTTTATATATTATATAACTATATATTAATCAAATTATTTAGTGTAATTTCGTAGGTTTTAGTGTCTTTTAGTGGTTAAATAGCAAGATTGGAGGGAAAATTATGATTGAGCTTGATCAGTATAGATTAGAGCTGCCGGATTTAGAGGCGGCAATTAAGGATATAGAGGTGTCTCTTTGACCCGGAGAGGTTGAAGGAGAGACTGGAAGAAATCAATGCAAAGATGGAGCAGCAGGATTTTTGGAATGACTCTGAAAACGCTGCTAAGATACTTCAGGAATCAAAAAGGCTCAAGGAGAAAATTGACAAGATAGATGGGCTTAAAAAAGCCTATGATGACCTACTGGTACTTATGGATCTCTGTGAAGAAGAGGAAGATGCTTCTTTATTGGATGATATAGAACAAGAATTAAAGCAGCTTAAGAAGGATGTTGAAATATTTACCGTAGAAACCCTGCTGACAGGTGAATTCGATAAAAACAATGCCATTCTTTCCATACATGCAGGGGCGGGAGGCACAGAAGCCCAAGACTGGGCAGAAATGCTCCTCAGAATGTTTACTAGATGGGCTGAGAGCAAGGATTATAAAATAACAGTTCTGGATATGCTGAAGGATACGGAAGCAGGTATTAAAAGTGCAACTCTCCTCATTGAAGGAGAGAATGCCTATGGATATCTGAAATCAGAGAAAGGCGTGCACCGTTTGGTGAGAATATCACCCTTTGATGCTGCCGGTAAAAGGCATACATCCTTTGCCTCAGTGGATGTGATGCCTGAATTGGATAACAATATAGAAATAGATATCAATCCTGATGATTTGAAGATTGACACATATAGATCTGGAGGAGCAGGAGGTCAGCATGTAAATAAGACTGATTCTGCTGTAAGGATAACTCATATACCTACGGGGATAATTGTCCAATGCCAGAATGAGAGATCCCAGCATAGCAATAAAGAAATGGCAATGAAAATGCTCTATGCAAAGCTATTGGAGCTTAAGGAACAGGAGCAAAAAGAGAGAATAGAAGATCTTAAAGGCGAGTATAGGGAAATAGCCTGGGGCAGCCAAATACGCTCCTACGTATTTCACCCCTACAGCATGGTAAAGGATCATAGAACCGGTGAAGAGACAGGAAATGTATATGCTGTAATGGATGGAGAACTGGATAATTTTATAAATGCATATCTTAAGTGGAAAAAGCAGACATAAGTCTGTTTTTTTCTATCTATTTCATAAAAAATTTGTTAAAATATAGATAGTAGATTTGCATTTATATGATTTGCGTGCTATAGTCCTGTAACATATAACATAGATTGGGGGAGAAGTATTTGAAACGAATTACTTTAAAGTTCAGGATCTGCATTCTTGTCATAATTTTTACCTTAGCGCCTCTATTCGTACAGCTTTCTATTGATTTGAAAACTACTACAGAAAATTTGAAAACAAGTGTACAAGCCCTCAATGAATCAGTAAACAAGAATTATCTTGAGAAATTTGACAACTACATCAATCAGACAGCCAAGATAATAGATATAGTTCCTCAATCTGCGGATATATTAGCACTTGAAGGTTATGAAAGAGAGAGGGTTGTAAGAAAGCTGGTTTCCTCAGATAATAGCATCAAAAGAGCCACATTAGCCGATGGCAACGGTATTGTGCTGTTTTCTACAGATACAACTTTAACTGGTACAGACATTAGTGAGGAAATGTGGTATAAAGAGGCTTTGAAAGGAAATAAGTATATTTCAAATTCCTTTATAGATGAAAAAATGCGTATCCCCTTATTTATTATATCTGTTCCAATTTTGGATCAGACTATGAGACCGGCAGGAGTTTTAAGTGCTCATGTTGGGTTTGATTACATTCAATCCATATGTCAGAATGTAAAGACCGGAGAGACAGGTTATACATACATAGTGGACAAGAATGGCATTATCCTTGCGCATCCCAAGTATAAAGAGATGGTTCTTAATAAGTATAATGCAGTGACCAATATGATAAAAGGTGCTGTTAATGTTATTAAAGGAGAAAAGGGAACAGAAGAATATTTAAACAGTGAAGGTAAACAAGTAATAGGTACTTATGATATTATACCTGCCACGGGCTGGGGTATCATAAGTGAAATAGAGCTACGGGAAGTTTTGGAGCCTATAGAGAAAGAAAAGAAGGAATTTGCTATTACTGCTATAATATTTTTCCTGATAGCTGCCGCAGCAAGCTACTTGTTGGCTATAATGATTACCAAACCACTTCTGGCAATGTCTAAAGTGGCTGGGGAATATCAAAATGGTATTTTGTCAAGGAGAATAACAGTTAAATCAAATGATGAAATAGGAAAGCTGCAGAAATCCTTCAATGCCATGGCAGATTCATTGGCAGCAATTTTAGCTGAAGTAAATAAAGCGGTAGAGGAAGTGAATGTATTTTCCAGAGAACTGAGTGATGGAGCTAATATAAGCGCCGCCTCTATAGAAGAAATATCTGCCATAGTGGCCAACGTAGCAGAAGGTGCCTCAAACCAGCTGGCTTCTCTTGATGAAACTAACAGTATTGCTAATGAAGTAGCTTTAACTGTGGAAAGTGTATCCAACAGTTCCAGGGAAGTTGCTGAATCTGCTAAAGAAGCAGCTCAAAAGGCTCAGGAAGGATCAGACAATATTAAATTAGTAAATGAAAAAATGGAAATAATCAAGTCAAATGTGGGAAATTCTGCTGTCTTGGTTGAAAGATTGGGTGCCAAGACTACACAAATAAGCAGCATTGTAAAGATAATACGAGAAATTGCAGAAAGTACAAATATGCTGGCTCTCAATGCTGCCATAGAAGCTGCAAGGGCTGGAGAGGCAGGAAGAGGATTTACTGTAGTGGCTGATGAGGTGAGAAAGCTTGCAGACCAGACCAAAGAAGCCTCTATGGATATAGAAAATGTAATAGAAGAGATCCAGAAAGAAACCATGGAAACAGTGGAGGCTATGCATGAAGGACTGAAAGATGTGGAGCACAGCGTGGAAGCTATAGCAGAAACCAATAGCGCCTTTGACAATATTATCTCTATGATAAAGACTGTATCAGAGGAAATCATACAAGTGTCAGAATCAGTTTATCAACTAAAGGATGAGATGAACAAGATAAATGATTCATTGGATAAAGTAAGTCAAGTATCACTAGCTACATCCGAAGGAACCCAGAACATTCTGGCAGGAACGGAAGAACAGGCATCTGCATTACAGCAGATAAATGAATCCGCTGCCCGACTCAACAGAATGGCAGAAGAACTGCAAAAAACAGTAGGAAGATTTAAACTGTAATTTGTAGGGACAGGGCTTGCCCCTGTCCGTGCCCTTGCGGCTGTTTGAAAAATATGGTGGTGATACATTGAGTTTACCACAAAGAAAATTGCAACGTTTAAAAGATTATGATTATAGTCAAAATGGTGCATATTTTATTACTAATTGTTGATAGTCAGATGATGCTTAATGAATATGGGAATATTACTAAAAAACATATAGAAGATATTTCTCTTAAATGGGATAATGTATTTGTCCCTAAATATGTAATTATGCCTAATCATATTCATATGATTCTAGAAATTGAGTGTGTTCAAAACAGACAGGAGCAAAAGGTGTCTGTACAACATATTATAGGGGCTATGAAATCTCTAATTACTATGGAAATTTTATCAATTTATAAGGCTAACAATAAGTATATGGGCAAAATATTTCAACGATCATATTATGACCATATTATTAGAAATGAAGCTGAATATAACAAAATATGGGAATATATAGATACAAATCCATTGAAATGGGAATTAGATAAATACTATATATGATTTTTGTTTTTGTACGAATAAATAGTAGGGACAGGGCTTGAACCTGTCCGCAAATAGGACAGCCGCAAGGGCTGTCCCTACAATATTTTTGCTCCTTCGTTAGAGGCTTCAACAATTTTTAATGTCCAATTACCTTCTATTTTTTTCAAATGATCCTTCATGGCTACTTCAAAATTCCTTTCATCTTTTGGCAAAATAGCAATAATGGTTGGCCCGGCTCCGCTAAGGAAGCTGGCTAACGCTCCCAGGGATTGAGCATTATCAATTATGTCATCAAAGCCTGGTACCAGGTTCTTTCTATAAGGCTGGTGAAGCTTGTCCTTGCAGGCATACTTCAGGAGTTCTCCATCTCCTGTTATCATAGCAGCGGTAAACAGGGAGGCTTTACCAATATTAAATACTCCGTCGCTGAAGGCAATCTGCCTGGGAAGGACTCCTCTTGCCTGGGAAGTAGGCAAAGTATACTCAGGATACATTACAGCATACTTGAAACCTTCGTAGGCATCCTTGCGGAAATACACTACCTTTCCATCATCCATGGAAGAAACGGTAAAACCGCCTAAGAAAGCTGGCACAATATTGTCAGGATGACCCTCCATCTGAGTTCCTATTTCTATTAATTCATCCATGGACATATTGGCTCCGGACATTATATTACCTGCTATGCAGCCAGCAGCAATGCAAGCAGCACTGCTGCCCAAGCCCCGGCATACAGGAATGCCTACCTGCTGTTCTATATCAATCATTGGTATGGTTTTTCCTGATATATCAAATATTCTTTTCGCTGCCATATATATCATGTTATTCTTATCTGGAAAATCCTTATGAGACTCGGTAAATTTCACCCGATTTTCAATGTCAAGGGCCAATCCCAGACAGTCAAAACCAGGTCCCAGATTTGCAGTGGTAGCTTTTACTACAACTTCTATCATATTGCCACCGCCTTTATGCTAGAATATACATCAAATCATTTATGTCAGCAGATATATTTTTTATATTTATATCTCTGTTCATAGCAGTATCCGGATCTTTAAGACCATTGCCGGTCAATATGCATACTACTGTTTTCCCTGAAAGATCGTGTGTTTTGGCATATTTCATCAATCCTGCCAGACTTGCACAGGATGCTGGCTCTGCAAATATACCTTCTCTGGAAGCTAAAAGTCTATAGGCTTCCAAAATCTCATCATCTGAAACTTTGTCTATGGCTCCCTGGGATTCTTTCAGAGCAGCAGTGGCTTTATCCCAGGAGGCAGGATTTCCTATTCTGATGGCAGTGGCTATGGTTTCAGGATTTTCTATTACTCTTCCCTCAACTATTGGAGCAGCTCCAGCAGCCTGAACTCCCATCATCTTTGGAAGACTGTCAATCACATTGTTTTCCTTATATTCCTTATAACCCTTCCAGTAAGCAGATATGTTCCCTGCATTTCCAACAGGCATAAACTGATAGTCTGGTGCCTTGCCCAAATCGTCACATATTTCAAAGGCTCCTGTTTTCTGACCTTCCAATCTGTAGGGGTTAATTGAGTTTACTATGGTTACTGGCAGACGCTGAGCAGCTTGTTTTACAAGATTAAGAGCCTGATCAAAATTGCCCTTTATCTGAACAATATCTGCTCCGTATACTACTGCCTGAGCCAGTTTTCCCATGGCTACTTTTCCTTCAGGTATAAGCACGATACATCTTATTCCGGCTCTGGCTGCGTATGCTGCTGCAGATGCTGAAGTATTGCCAGTAGAGGCACAGATCACATTTTTAGAACCATCTGCTACAGCTTTAGTTATAGCTGCAGTCATACCCCTATCCTTAAAGGAGCCTGTAGGATTTACGCCTTCATATTTAAAATATAGATTGCAATTGCCTACGATATCTTTTAGATTACTGGATTTTATAAGGGGTGTATTGCCTTCATTGAGAGTGATTATATTATCACAGTAGATATCTTTTAAATAATCCTTATACCTTTCTATCAGACCTTTATACAATTCCAGCACCCCTATTCCATAGCAATTATTTCTACTTTATTGCAGCCTTTCTTTTCTGACAGAAGCTTCACCATCTGGTCTGGACTCACATCCATGAATTTTGTATCAACAGTCATAGTCAGAGATGCAACATCCATTACAGGTATATTCTGATTTATGGTAAGAATATTACCTCTTAATGAAGCTATAACATTGATGATGTCAGAAAGAACTCCCGGCTCATGACGCAGAAGCATAAAAAGATTGACTATCCTGCCTCTTTCCTGAGTAGTATAATCAAAGACGGTATCCTTATATTTATAGAAAGTGCTTCTGCTCAATGACACCATCTCACAGGCCTGCTGGATTGTAGTAGCTTCTCCTCTTTTCAGCAGCCTTTTGGCAGTTATAACTTTTTCGAATACATCGGGAAGCACATTAGAATGAACTATTAACATTCTATCTACAGCCATTTTTCTTCATCACCTTTCTGTACGCATATAAAATACAACTGTATATGACATGAGCATATTCTAGCACAAAATTAAAAAGATAGCAAGTAACAATAGCAATTAGAGTGGTTTGATAAAAGACCCCAGAGGAATACCCAAACTAACTCGAAACCCGCAACTCGTGACTTATAGCTTATAACCAATCATTGAAAAACATGTCAAAGAAATGTATATTATAAATGGATTAAATTTAACAGGAGAGATGAAGTCATGTCAGAAATACTCATAAAGGAAACAAGAGATCCTATTGATGAGAATATTCACAGGGGAGATATTGTTGTCGTAAACGGTGAAGGTGAAAAGATTGCATACCTGGGAGACCCTGATAAGTTAGCCTACATGCGTTCAGCCGCCAAGCCATTTCAGGCTTTTGCAGTTCTGGAATGCGGTGCTGTAGATTATTTCGGATTGACAGAAAAAGAATTTGCAGTAATCTGCGGTTCCCATTATGCTGAGGATTTTCATGTTCTTGCAGTTCTATCCATACTATACAAGATTGGATTGGATGAGCGATATCTTCAATGCGGACCATCTTATTCCATAAGTTCAAAAGTTACAATGGATTACGTGAAGAAAGGTGTTGAAAAGAAGAGTGTATTTCACAGCTGTTCCGGCAAGCAGGCAGGGATGCTGGCGATTGCAGCAAAAGAAGGCTATGATGCAGGGACTTATCTGGATATAACCAACCCTGTACAACAAAAGATATTGGATGTTATCGCATATTTCACCGAAATGGATAGAGAAAAGATAATAATAGGTATAGACGGATGCGGAGCACCGGTCCACGGCATGCCTTTAATAAATATGGCCAAAGCTTATATGAAGCTTGCAAATCCTGATCGTGTGGAAGAAAAGTATGTAGGATTTATAAGAAAGATAGCTATGATTATGACCGGCTATCCTGAAATGATTGCAGGAACGGGAGCTTTCGATACAGAACTGATGAAAGTGACAAAAGGCAGATTAGTGGCTAAAATGGGATCAGATGGTATATACTGCGTTGGAGCCATGAGGAAAGATATGGGTATAGCCATTAAGATAGAAGACGGAAATATAAAAGTGCTTCCTCTTGTAGTACTTGAAACATTGAAACAGCTAGAACTCATAAGCAATGAGGAACTGGAGGAACTGAAACACTTTTATACAATAGACATAAAGAACAACCAAGGAGCCAAAATCGGAGAAATAAAACCGGAATTTAAGCTTATTTTAGAACACTAAAAGACACTAAAGCTCACAAAAAAACACTAAATGGTATGTTTAGTTAAAAAAGTTCTAAAAGTGGTAATTCCAAGATTTACTGCTAGAATATTAGAGTTTCGTAGTTCTCTAATAAATAAGATTGGTTAATATCCATCAAAAGATTATTAATACTTATAATAAACCCTTTCGTGTATTTTAGTGTATTTTTAGTGTCTTCTAGTGTTCTTTAAAAAGACCCCAAATGAACACCCAAGCTTATGACTAGAGACCAGTGACTAGCGACTAGCGACTGACCTCATAGGAATACCTAATAGTAGAAAGAGAGTTGATATTTTTGGATATTATAATCACCCTGAGCCAGGAGTTGAACATAAAGCCCTGGCAAGTACAAAACACAATAGAACTCATAGATGCAGGCAATACAATACCCTTTATAGCAAGATACAGAAAGGAACAAACAGGAGAACTATCAGACATCCAGCTGAGAGAATTGGCAGAGAGACTACAATATCTCAGAAACCTGGAAAACAGAAAAGCGGAGGTCATAAAGCTCATAGATGAGCAAGGCAAGCTTACAGATGAACTTAAAGCAAAAATAGAATCAGCTAAAGTACTTCAGGAAGTTGAGGATTTATACAGACCCTACAGACCAAAGAAGAGAACAAGAGCCTCCATTGCCAAGGAGAAAGGCTTGGAACCCTTGGCAAAGATTATATTTGAACAGAAGGAAAGAGAAAGAAGCTTGGAAGAAATAGCTTCAGAATACATAAATACGGAACTTGGTGTGGAAACCTGGGAAGATGCTGTTAAGGGTGCTATGGACATAATAGCAGAGGATATTTCTGACAATGCTGATTACAGGAAGTTTATCAGAGAGCTTACTTTCAACCTGGGTACTATAAGCAGTAAAGGCTTGACGGATGAAAAATCAGAATATCAGATGTATTATGACTTTGCTGAACCAGTAAAGAAGATTCCTTCACATAGGATACTGGCTATAAACAGAGGAGAAAAGGAAAAGATGCTCTCTGTTAAGATAGATGCACCTGTAGATAGAATCATAGCCAAGCTGGAAGCAAATATATTGGTGGAGAATTCTCCTTATAGTACTATTCTGAAGGATACCATCAAGGACTCATACGAAAGGCTAATAGCTCCGTCTATAGAAAGAGAAATCCGAAATGAGCTGACAGAAAAAGCAGAAGATCAAGCCATTAAGGTTTTTGCTGCTAATTTGAAGGGCCTGCTTTTACAGCCACCTATAAAAGGGAAGAATGTTATGGGCTTTGACCCTGCATACAGAACCGGATGTAAGATTGCGATTCTGGATGATACAGGGAAGCTTTTGGATACCACCACAGTATATGCCACACCTCCTCAGAATAAGATTGAAGAATCCAAGGAAGAATTGAAAAAGCTTATAAAAAAGTATAATGTGGAAATAATATCTCTTGGAAACGGTACTGCTTCAAGAGAATCGGAAAAATTATGCGCAGAAATAATAAAAGAGATGGACAGACCCCTTCATTATATCGTAGTTAATGAAGCAGGAGCTTCTGTATACTCTGCATCAGAGCTGGCAGCACAGGAATATCCGGATGTAAATGTTTCTCTAAGAGGAGCCATATCCATAGGGAGAAGGCTTCAGGACCCGCTGGCTGAACTGGTAAAAATAGATCCTAAATCTATTGGTGTAGGACAATATCAGCACGATGTATCACAGAAAAAACTATCTGAAGCTCTCAATGCTGTTGTAGAGGACTGTGTAAACTCTGTAGGTGTTGATCTCAATACTGCTACTCCATCCTTGCTTCAATATGTATCAGGTATAAACTCAGCGGTGGCTAAGAATATAGTTGCATATAGAGAAGAAAATGGGAAATTTAAGGGCAGAAAAGAACTATTAAAGGTTAAGAAGCTTGGAGAAAAAGCCTTCGAACAATGCGCAGGATTTTTGAGAATACCTGAATCAGACAACATACTGGATAATACAGCCGTGCACCCAGAATCCTATGAAGCTGCAGGGAAATTATTAGCAAAGCTAGGCTGCAGCAATGCAGATACAAAATCCATAGCAGAGGCAATGGATAGTGTTAAGCTGTTGGATATAGAGAAGCTGTCTGAAGAAATAGGAGTAGGAGTACCAACACTAAGAGATATAGTAAAGGAACTTCAGAAGCCTGGAAGAGACCCAAGAGATGAAATGCCCAAGCCAATATTCCATACCGAGGTTCTGGAGATGAAAGACCTGAGACCAGGCATGATACTTAACGGTACAGTTCGAAATGTTGCAGACTTTGGAGCCTTTGTGGACATAGGAATCCATCAGGATGGTCTGGTGCACATATCCGAACTGGCAGACAAATTCGTTAAGCACCCTATGGATGTAGTACAGGTAGGAGATATAGTAAAGGTTAAGGTACTAGATGTAGATATGGACAGAAATCGCATAAGCCTCAGTATGAAAGGACTTATGTAGCAAGAGATTTATAATCTTTTGCGACCAAAAATCTTTCGACATTATATTCATAATTCATCTTCTTCGACACCCTAAGTAAAAGGATGGAGGGTTAAAAATTAGGATATAAGTAAAAATTATAACAAATAAAAGGAAATATTGTTTGTAAAAATAAAAATACGACAACTAAATATTACAAAATTCATATCCCGCAATGTAGTATTATTACTCTATAGGATAGTAGTCCTATATGCTTCATGGGGGCAATGAAGTACACTCCGTATATGGGCACCTGGAGTGTATTTAGCCAATGGTGCAACCGACCCATCTATTTTATAAAAATAGATGGGTCTTTTGATGTCAATTTTTTGATATCAAAAAGCAAAAAACTAACAGGTAAAAGCTAAAGTATTCCAAAGTTTAATATTATATGTAGTAAAAAAATGAGAGGGGAAAAATCACAAAGACATATAGATTCCTTATGTAATCATACTCAAGAGTTTTGAATATAGGTTAAATTAAGTCATTAGAAATTGAAGAATTGTGAAGAGATTAAATATAGCAGTAAAGGTCTACAACTTTTGTATATTTAAAGAAATATTGCATACATTTACTAACTAAAAGGGACAATAATTGTAGTAATAAAATGGAGGTGTAAAATTATAAAAATACTTGTTTGGAATAATGCTTAAATAAGCTTATATGAGAGGGGAAGAGTAAATGGGGTAAGGAGTCGTAAAATATTACTTTTAATTATTTTGCTTTTGCTGCCAGGATTATGCTACAAAGTATCCAGTTATACCATGGCAGCAGTTAACAATTCAATGGCAATAACTATAAGCTCCTCAGAAGATGCATTGATTGCAATGCCTGAAGAAACTGAGTTGGATATAACAAAAGAAATTAAAACTGTAAAGACTCTGATAGATAAGGAGCCAGATATAGTTTTAAATACTGATGTCTTAGAAAGCTCAGAAGCAGGTTTGCTCTTGGCTCAGGAATCTTCTTATGAGGTACAAATTGAGACATTTACAAACATTAATTACAATAACGGCAATGACTTTTATATCAGAAATAATATGAATGATACTATAGACATTGATATTTATTTAAGTGATAGGAGCATTAATGTAAAACCAAAGGCTATTAAGAATTTGAACCCAGGAGAATGTCAGGAAGTAAAACTTTATGTTAGTGATAATATTGATAGCAAGGAATGTGAAATGACTATATATGCAACATGGGATACAGGATCAGCAGAAATATATAAAACAATTAATGTTAATGTAGAAACAATAAATACTGAAGAAATAATAGACTTGAGGAAGCCAAGAGAAATACTAATTTCAGCAGCTCCAGTTGATAATGAAAAGAATATTGCCAATTTTGAAGATGGTTTAGAACATATAGAAAAGAGGGGAGAATTAACTCAGCAGGGAGAGGAAAATATCAGCCAATACATCCAGCAACCTTTAGAAACAGAACAGGAAACAGATGCAATTGATCAAGAAACCATACAATCTGCTGAAGAAATATCAGATAAAAGAGAATATGGAATCATTAATGACATAGAAGAACTAGAACAATCAGGTGCAGTAACAGGTGAGAATGGCATAATTGACAGAACTTCTGATCCAACAGAACAAGATAACTATAAGGATGTTCTAGAAGGGGTATCATCTGTTCAGGAATCAGAAGATAATGGACAACAAAATGAAGAAAAAGAAGTTATGGATGAAAATATAGATAATGATACAGAAGAAAATTATGAAGCTTCAGATGAAGCAGAAGAATATACGCAAGAATAAGTAGATGATAAAGAACAATAAGGATAAATTAGGGGGAATCATTTTGGAGGGCTTCAATGCAAAAAAAACTGTTAAAAAAGCAAAAAAGCCATTTTTAATCGTGCTAATGATTATCCTATGTGTGTTTTCAACTATATTGACATATAAAGCCATAAGAACACCAACAGCACTGGAGCAGAAGATAGTAAAGCACACTATCGAAGAAAAAATATCATTTGATTATTTTGTAATGGTGAAACCTAGTACTCTTTACCCTGAAGGAGGCATTGTTACCCCTGACAAAGCTATTTTTACTACTCTTACAGACAGATTGCTATTAAAGTTAAATGCTGAAATCAGCTCTGAGAAGCCTGTGAAGTTTGAAGGACAAGCAGGAGCAGTGTATAGCATCATTGCAAAGGACATGTGGGAGAGAAAATATGAGCTAATACCTATAAAGGATATTGAATCAGAGGGTACATTACATAATATATTTCAGCAAGAAATTCAATTTGATATTCCAAAGATAATGGAATTTCTAGACAGAGTTGGGGAAGAAACTAAAACCAGAACTGCAAGTAATTTAATAGTAGTAAAACCTATAATCCAGGGATTTATATATGATATAAATGGTGAAAAAATATTCGAAGTTGCAAATACAATTGAGATTCCATTTGAAGTATCAGGTCAAGTAATTACATATGCCGCAGAACCTCCTGAGAAAGAGTTTACTAATACTCAATCAATTGAAGACACTAATACAATTCACCAGAGCTTTAATATTTTTGGTAGAGAAATGCCTGTTGTAAGTGCAAGATATACATTCGGAATAATTTCTGCAATACTATTATTATCTTTAATATGTATGTTTGTTATTGGCATGAAAAATAAGGCAAAGAACACTAGTGAAATAAATACCATAGATAAAAAACACAAAAACAAGATAGTATCTGTTTCTGACAGATTTGGATTCGACAATATGCCTCAACTCAGATTGGATAGTTTTAAAGCTCTGCTCCAAATAGCAGATGAAAAGGATGAACCTATACTAAGATATGAAGATGCGAGTATAGTTTACTATTATATAGTAGGTAATGCAACTATATATTATTATCGCGTATTAAAGAGTATTATTGTCGAAGGTAGTGGGATTACTCATGATGCATAAGATTAAAACCATTTATGCACAATTGATAGACAACTATATTAGAGACAGGCATATTTCGGAAGAAACAAAAATTATCTATGTCTATCGATATCTGTCATGGGCATTGACTTGCATTGCATATCTGGTTGACAAACCATATAGTATAATACCCTTCAAATTAGGTGTAATAGTCTCACTATTCATTTCATCAAAAATTATAACAAATCTATATATCAGATTTAAGAATAACCAAATTGTTATAAAGGCATTAGTATTTGTAGAGACCATGGGGATAACACTGCTTTTGCTTCCTACAGGAGGTTTAAGAAGTCCTTTTATATGGTATGCTTTAAACCCAACCTTAGTAGCAGCTTGCTATATGCCTGCCTATTTTTGCTGGATGAATCTGATGTTCTATTTAGTTGCAGGTACTATCATGTCATATACCTTATTTAATATAGATAACCTCAGTATGTTTGATATGTTATTGGAGAATTCTAATCTAATACTGGTATTTGTATTAATAACATTGGTGGTGCAGCTATTAGCAGGTTTAAGTCGCAGATTATACAACTAGACAATTGAGTTGGAAAAGCAGAAAAAAAGCATGGAAGTAATCAACAAAGCTCTTGAAATGTCTAATTTACAGAAGGAAGAAGCTATGGATCATATAATGTCCTTATATCATATTATGGAAGCTCTTAATAATCATAATAGTAAAGATAAAATGCTTGAAGTTTTAGTATCGTATACTGCTAAACTAACAAAAAGCACTCTAGCTTTCATCTGGTTTCCTGATAAAAATGCAGATTTAGATTTGTTTAAGACCAGTAAAGATATCCCTTTGACAGATGCAAAGAAAATAATATATGAATTAAGAAGCTTAGGATTTTATGACAGTCAGATAAAAGGGATACAGGATATGAGAGTAATAGATAAAGAATTTATAATAAGACCCATAATGTCATCCAGTACATATTTTGGACTTATAGCTATACAAAAAACAATTGATTTTAATAATGAGGATGAAGGACAAAAGATAAAGCTTTTAGAGTTTATAGCTGAGTTAATAGCTGTTACATTAGAAAGATTTAACTTAGAAGATTTGGAAGATCGACTTTTAGTTATGGAGGAGCAGAATCGTATAGCCAATGAAATTCATGACAGCGTATCTCAAAGGCTATTCAGCATATCCTATGCAATTCATGGCATATTAGGCAGATGGAAAGATGTGTCCAAGGAAGAATTGAAAGACTATTTGAATGAGATAAGAGATTCATCAAATTTGGCTATGAAAGAACTTAGAAATTCTATATATAAACTAAGTTCAAAAAAGAAGGGAGAGAAGTCTTTTCAGATTACCTTGAAAAATTTTTTAGACAGTATAGCAAAGTTGAATAGTATTAATATTGATTTGCAAATCCAGGGAGATGAAAACATACTGTCTCTGTCGCTAAAAAAATGCATAACAAGGATAATACGAGAAGCATGCAGCAATGCAATAAGACATGGAAAGTGTAAGCATATAAATATATGTCTGGTTATTCTCAAAGAGTATATTAGTTTATCTATTATTGATGATGGTATAGGTTTTGAAATGAAAGAAGAAATTAACAATCAAAAGGGCTTAGGTATTTCAAATATGAGAAACCTGGTAGGCTCTTTCAATGGTAACATAAAAATTATTAGTCAGATAGGAGAAGGTACTCAAGTGCAAATTATGATACCCGGTAAAGGTTTTACCAATGTTAAGCAGGGAGGGATAGCTATATGAAGGTAGTATTGGTAGATGATCATCCTCTGGTGCGAAAAGGATTAATTTCTGTTCTTTCTATGGAAGGTGATGTAGAAGTAATAGGAGAGGCTGGTAATATTAAAGAAGCTGTGGAAATTATTAATAATAAGAGGCCAGAACTTGCTTTAATAGATTTGCGCTTGGGGGATGAGTATGGATTGGATATAATTCGAAAGAGCAATAATGACTGTAAATACATAGTGCTTACTTCTTCAACCGATGAGTATGATTTCAAAAAAGCTGAAGAGATGGGTGTTCAAGGCTATGTGCTTAAGGAGGCTTTTCCTGAAGAGTTGCTCTACGCTATTCGTCTTGTAAGCAGAGGAAGAAAATACTACGATCCCGTTATTATGGATCAACTGATGAAAAGCTCATCTAAAAGCGATATGAAAGAGGAGTTGACTCCAAGAGAAATTGATGTTCTCATAGCATTGGGACAGGGATTGTGCAATAAGGATATTGCCAAAAAACTATATATTACTGAATATACAGTAAAAAAACATGTCAGTCAGATTCTGGCTAAGCTAGAATTGACCGACAGGACCCAAGCAGCTTTATATGCACATTCAAAAGGACTTGTAAAAACTAGTTAATTAATGGTATAAGTTTGCGAATTCGACGAACCAATCGTCGAATTTCTTTTATAGTCTTATTACGCAGTTTTCTATCAATCAGTGGATATAGCATTAGAGGAAGGCCAGGAATTAAAGATACCACAATTAACGCCAGCCAATAACTCTTAATAGATAAGCAATAAATCAATTTGCCAGGTAAAAAGGGATAAAACATACCGATATATATGGTACTCTGATACTTTCCCGGTATTTTTGCATCTAATTTCATGGTTGCATTAATAGTGTTTCCTGGTTTTAAAGTTATAAAATTATGACTAAAACTGATTTGCTCATCATTTGTTGTAATGGTAGCAGTTATAGGGAAGAAACTTTTGTTGCTTAATTCGGAAATGGGTTTTTCAATTTTATCTCCTACCTTTATGATTCCTATATCACTGCCTGTAAGCATGCCATGACTGTTATCAGATATTTCATATGGTATAATAATTCTTTCAGATGTAGTCAGCATCGTTGATGCTACAATTACGCTTATGACCAGTCCTGAAAAAAAATAAATCAATTGTAATTCTAAACTAGGTTTTCTTTTCTTTCTCCTTTTATTTCCGCTCATAAACTCACTTATACCTACAATAACGGCTAGAACTACAGCAATTACAGGCATAATATACGGATTAGCCTGGAATTCTTCCAGCCATAAAGGCAAATAACCAACAAGAGGAATTTTTAAAGGTAATTTACCAATGCATAGTACTTTGCTAGAGATCCATTCTCTTTTTATAGGAGGGGTTCCACCATAAGCTTGATCTGTATAATCGTTAGCATCACCTTTAGTGATATAGCCTATTTCTTCATTTCCATCTATTATTCGATGAACAATCCAGCCTTTTGAAGAAAGATACCCACTCTCAGACTTAAATAAAACAATATCTCCAATATTTACAGGTGAGTCTTCTGGAAGGTTTTTTATTAGAATCATATCACCTCGCTGGAAGAGAGGATACATACTATTAGATCGAACTGATGAGAAAAACATTGGTTTGTCCCATAGGGCTGAAGTAATTGCTGAAGTCAGTGAAACGGCAACAATTATATAGAGTATAATATCGATTAATTTTGATAGTTTTTTCATCATTATACCCCCTTTTCTCTATTTTAGAGTACAGGTATGTAAATGTAATTATACTAAAGAGTACACCTAATAGTACTTAAGTATACTATGAAATTATTCCAGAGGAGGGGTAAGGGACACCTAAGTATGGGAAGAGATAAGTCTATGTAGTAAGCAAAATATTAATCCCTTGAGTGAGGTTAAAAAATATTCATGAACCTATAATAATGATGTAGGTATGAAGACCTATATTAAAATTATGAGGAGGAAAAGAAATGAAAAAAAGTTTACTGGTAGTAATTGCTTTACTATGCATGGCAAGCCTGATGGCTGCAATGGCATTTACTTCTGCAAAAGTAACAAGCTCTGCATCTTTCACAGTTGTAAATTCTGATGAAGCTTTACTAGCTTTAATCCCAAGTGAGTTCCATAATGCTGCATTTATTGGAGGAAGCCATCCATCCAATGCTCAAATGTTAGTAATAGATTGGGATAAAGGCTATAATAATCAAGACTTTGGTATTCAACCCTATAGTACCTATTTGTGGGAAGATTTATTTGCAGTAAGAAATAATTCAGAAAATCCAATTCATGTAAAAGTATACTTAGATCCAGATGTTAGCCCTGTAAATATATTCTTCGCATCAACTAGGGTAGCTAGCCGTTGGGTTAATATAGGAGGAGAAGCACTTGAGTTCGATCTAGAACCAGGTGAAGAAGAATGGATTAATACAAAGTTTGAAAGCGGCGCCGGCATGGCTATGGGCCGAGGAGAAAGAACTTTCAAAATGATAGTTGAAGCTGAAGCATTGAGAGCTGAATAAATTAGGCAATCTGAATAGTAATTAAATTATATTCATATAAAAAGTACATCCTAAATGGTGAGCAAAATAAGCCACCATTTAGCGATGTACTTCATTTTGTACTAAAATTGGGATAAGTTATATCTAACACAGTAATATTTTGCAAATTCTGTCCATACTAATTAATGTATTAATTAGTATGGAGGCAGAAGATTTGGTTAGAAAGTGTATTTATATACTTCTAAATTTTATATTATTAGTATTTATTATATCAATGCTCATTCTTAATGTTTCTTCATATATAAACAGGTCAAATCCTGATTATATATCAGGTATAGGACCATATAAAATAATGAAGGTTATCACAGGGAGCATGGTACCTGCCATTGATATTGGCGATATTATTATTACAAGTGATACACATATAGATAATTTGAAAATAGGTGACATCATAACCTTCCGAATTCCAGGCAATATTCTTGTTACTCATAGAATTTCAGATATTAAAGAGGATGGTAGCTTCGTTACTAAAGGCGATGCCAACCCTGAAGAGGACACAGGAATATTAGTTAATGAAAGCAATATAATAGGCAAATGTATATTTAAGATACCTGATGGAGCCAGAGTTATAGGCTTTTTTAAGTGGGCTTCTGGGATCTTCCTGTTCCTTTTGGTATTTCTTTTTTGGCTTCCTCAAATCAACATAAACCAAATCATTGCTAGACTCTACAACAAAACTAATATTTAATATTCTCCGTAAATTTTTCATTCATAAATATGTCTGTAAATCATGTTCCCATAAATCAAATAAACAAAGATAATAAGGACTGTTGCATAATGCAGCAGTCCTTAATTTTGAAAAAGATATGTAAAATTATATAGAGAATATAAGAAAGGCTTTAACGGAAAGTATGTATTAAGAAAATTTATGCTTTCCTAAGCATTATAAAAGCAGTATGATAAATTATAGATAACGTAAACCAATCATAAATACAATACATATAGGGGGTTAAATCATGATACTTATAAAAAACGGAAAGATACTTACAATGGCTGATAAGAACTATGAAAAGGGAAGTGTTTTGATAGATAAAGGCAAGATAATGGCTGTAGGAGAGGAAATCGAGGCACCGGTGGATGCTATGGTAATTGATGCAGAAGGAAAAATAGTAATGCCGGGTATGATAGATGCTCACTGCCATCTGGGTATGTGGGAAGACTCCTTAGGCTTCGAAGGCGCTGATGGCAACGAGGCCACAGATCCTGTGACACCCCACCTGAGAGCCATAGATGCAATAAATCCTATGGACCGAACCTTTGAAGAAGCCAGAGAGGGCGGTATAACTACAGTATGTACCGGCCCCGGCAGCGCCAATGTAATAGGAGGCACATTTACCATCATCAAGACCTACGGAAAAAGAATCGATGATATGATTGTGAAAGAACCTGCAGCTATGAAGATAGCCTTTGGTGAAAATCCCAAATCAGTCTATAACGATAAAAAGCAGATGCCTTCTACAAGAATGGGTACGGCAGCCATATTGAGGGAGCAACTCATGAAAGCCAGAGTCTACAAGGAAAAGCTGGAGAGAGCCAAAGATGACCCTGATAAGAAACCGGATTATGATATTAAGATGGAGGCCTTGCTTAAGGTTATAAACAGAGAAATACCTTTGAAAGCCCATGCCCATAGAGCAGATGATGTGTTTACTGCCATCAGGATTGCCAATGAGTTTGATGTGGACATAACGTTGGATCACTGCACAGAGGGGCATCTTATAGCAGATGAATTGGCTAAAGAGGGCAAGCCGGTCATAAGCGGACCTCATTTCACGGAAAGATCCAAGCCAGAGCTGAAGAACAAAACCTTTGAATCACCTGTAGCTTTATGGAAGGCTGGGGTAAAATTCTGCATAATGACAGATCATCCTGTAATACCCATACAGCATCTTCCTATATGCGCCGGTCTTGTGGCAAAGGAAGGATTGGATGAAACGGAAGCATTAAAAGCCATAACTATCTATCCTGCAGAAATATTGAAAATAGATGACAGAGTAGGAAGCATTGAGGTAGGCAAGGATGCAGATATAGTTATATTTGACGGGCATCCTTTCAATACTACATCAAAGGTTGAGGCTGTATTGATCAACGGTCAGGTAGTATATAAGAGATAGATTGATGCAAACAAGGCTGTGTCAGAAATATATTCTGCAACAGCCTTTTGTTTTGCAATTAAAAGGTAATAATATTATAATATCCTTCAGGCAAGTTCAGTATGAAAGTAAGATATGAAAAACTGGTATAGATGACATGGACGGTGCATAGGGAGGTGAAAAGCAATATGAAGAAGTTGAAGAAATACTTATTGGCCATAATGTGCGTTGCCTTGTTTGGAGAAATATATTTCTATCCCTTCAGAAGCAGCTTCAGATTTTCTGCAGGAATAATTGTTTTAAACTTAATATTACTGATTTTTGATGATATATCCGAAGTAAAAATAGCTCTTTTGTCCGGCGTGTCAGTATTTATTCTGCGAAGCACAGTTGATATATTGGTTGAGAGGGGAACTTTACAATATATATATCAGCAGAACTTCCCTTCAGCCATGTATTATGTTTTTTATGGAGCATTGGCAGCACTTTTCGCAATTACGAAATATAAAGGGAATACTATCACAGGTATATTGCTGTTTTCGGCTGTAGATTCACTGAGCAATATAATTGAGGCTTTGATCCGTGATGGTTATATAAGCTTCAGCAGGATTCAGATAATTGTCCTTGTAGGCTTGGTCAGAAGCATTACGGCATATATAATATACATTATATACAAGAATCAGGAGCTTTTTATACAAAAGAGGGAGCATCAGAAGAGATACAGTCAGCTTAATCTTCTTGTTTCTGATATACAGGCCGAAATGTTTTATTTGAAAAAATCAATGGTTGACATAGAAAAAGTGATGAGCAAAAGCTACAAATTATATGAGAAATATAAAGATGATAAGGAATTGCAGGAGGATACTTTGGACATAGCCAGGGAAGTCCATGAGATTAAAAAGGATTACAACAGGGTGCTGGGAGGATTTGAAAGCTTCCTAAAGAAATTTGAAGCCAATGATTTAATGACATTGGGAGACATGAAAGATATAATAGAAGAGAATACTAATAGATACCTGGATGCAAAAGAACTGAAAAATAATATAATCATAGAGTTTGATTTCAGAGATAATTTTTCTCTTAAGAAATACTATAGTCTTTTTACTGTTTTAAACAATCTGATAGTCAATGCGATGGATGCCTGCACTTCAAATGGAAAGATAAAGGTTATGCAGACCAGCGATGACAATAATATATATTTTCATGTGGAGGATAATGGTGAAGGTATAGATGAAGAAATACTTCCATATATATTCAATCCCGGATTTACTACAAAATACTACCAAGATACCGGTAAGGCCTCTACAGGCATAGGCCTTGCTCATGTGAAAAATATTGTAGAGGAACTGGAAGGCAGTATAGAGGTTAAATCAAAGCCGGGGGAAGGTACAATATTTACTATATCTTTTCCGAAAAATTCATTGTTAGGGTGATAGTATGCAAAACACTTTTGTCATAATCGATGATGATATTAATATCAGGAAAATGCTTGCTCACATTATTTCAAAAAATGATCTTGGTAAAGTCGTAGCTGAGCTGGACAGTGGTCTGGACGCTGAAAAGGAGATACTTTTTTATAATCCGGATGTGGTCTTGATAGATTTGCTCCTGCCTGTGAAGGATGGTATACAGATAATAGAAAATGTGAAAGCTGAGGGCTATAGGGGCAAGTTCATCATGATATCACAGGTTGAGGATGATCATATGATTGCTAAAGCCTATGAAAGGGGTATAGTATTTTTTATAGGGAAACCTATAAATCTGGTGGAAGCTGTAAATGTCATTAAAGGAGTTTGTCACAACATTCAATTGGAAAGGTCCGTTGAGCTGATAAAAAACGCAGTAGTGGGCATAGGCAGCAATACTGCTGTTGCAAATGAAAAACCCAGCATAATTGATGAAATAAACAGGATATTTACTGACATAGGCATTATAAGCGAATCAGGAGTGAAAGATTTAATAAGTCTCATAAAAAAAGTAATAGACTTTAAAAAGCAATATGGAAACCAGCAGTATCAGCTTCAGGATTTTTACCGCAGGATAGCAGAAGAAGACCCTGATTTGAAGGATGCTTCTGTAGGGTCAAAGGCTATAGAGCAGCGAATAAGACGAACCATACTTAAAGCATTGGAGAACATTGCTACATTAGGCTGCGATGACTTTTACAGCAGCAAGTTTGTGGAATACAGTACCCTATTGTTTGATTTCAGGCAGGTGAAGCAGGAGATGCGCTATTTGGAGAATCCAAAAGAGGAAAGAGGGAAAATTAATATTAGAAAATTCATAGAAGGGGTAGTAAATAAGCTAAATATTTAGACAATTGAAGCATATATTGCAAACTTATTCTGATGAGTGAATAATTACAATCTTTTTTGTTATATTGTATAGAACTTTGTAGTATTATGTAATATCTCCATATAATTTGTTATGTAATTATACATAACTATGGAGGTGTTATTTTGACATTAAAACTTGATATGCTCCAAACCCTTGCTTTAGCTGTGGTTGTCTTATTGTTAGGGCAAGGACTGAAAAAGAAAGTGGCATTCTTGGAAAAATATTGTATACCTGCACCGGTTGTAGGAGGACTGATTTTTGCTTTACTTGCTTTAGTACTGAAACAAACTAATGTTTTAGTATTTCAAATGGATGAGACATTAAAAAATGTACTTATGACTGCTTTCTTTACAACAGTAGGATTTACTGCAAGCTTTAAGCTACTGAAAAAAGGCGGCATAAAGGTAGTGATATTTTTAGTAGTCGCTACAGTATTGGTTGTTCTTCAAAACATTTTAGGTGTAAGCCTTGCCAAGGTTTTTGGCTTAAACCCGCTAATAGGGCTTTCTACAGGCTCTGTACCAATGACAGGGGGCCACGGAACATCCGCTGCATTTGCACCATTGTTTGAAGAAGCAGGAGCTGTAGGAGCGACTACAGTTGCAGTGGCTTCAGCAACATTTGGACTTATAATGGGAAGTATGATAGGCGGACCAATTGCAAAAAGTCTGATTGAAAAGCACTCCTTGACCAGCAAAAATAAAACTGCTGACAAAGCTTTATCAATTAATAAAGAAGAATCAAAGCAGCTTGTACCAGAGAACTTTATGGCTGCAGCAGTTCAGATAATCCTAGCTATGGGTATTGGTACAATAATTTCAGCTTTACTGCAGAAAACAGGAATGACATTTCCTCCATATATAGGAGCTATGTTTGCAGCGGCAATCATGAGAAATCTTTCTGATACAACAAGTTTGTTTGATGTTCGCATGGAAGAAATAGATATAATGGGCAACATATCCTTGTCTCTGTTCTTATCCATGGCTTTAATGACTCTAAAGCTTTGGGAGCTTGCAGAGTTGGCAGGACCTTTGGTGGTAATGCTTCTTGCTCAGACAGTATTGATGGCATTATTTGCTTACTTTATAACCTTCAATCTCATGGGCAGAGATTATGAAGCTGCAGTTATAACAAGCGGACACTGTGGATTCGGTATGGGTGCCACACCAAATGCCATTGCCAATATGGAAACTTTGGCAGAAAAATACGGTGCTGCACCAGTTGCATTCTTCATACTGCCATTGGTAGGAAGCTTGTTTATAGATTTCTTCAATGCAGGCGTAATAACAGCATTTATGAATTTCTTAGTATAAATGTTTTGTGTTAAAAATATATTGCAAAATAAATAACAATGTATTAAAATATACATGAAAACAAAATACTGATTATAATCTTCAGGGACGGGTGCAATTCCCTACCGGCGGTATAGCCCGCGAGCCGAAAGGCAGATCCGGTTAGATTCCGGAGCCGACAGTATAGTCTGGATGGAAGAAGATTTATTTTTATGAATAATTTTTAAAAATAAGTCCCTGATTATAAATCAGGGATTTTGTTTTCGGAAATTATTTATAAAAATCGGAGGTAAAAAATGAAAAACTCAAAATTGCAGTTGATAACAAAAATCGGTATTTTGTCAGCACTAGCATTACTTTTGTACTTAATCGAATTTCCACTACCGTTATTTCCTTCTTTCTTGAAGATCGATTTGGGAGACTTGCCGGCTATCATTGGTGCCTTTGCTTTAGGACCATGGGTTGGTGTGGCAATTGAATTAATAAAGAACATATTGCATCTTATGGTTCGCTCTTCAACAGGAGGAATAGGAGAATTAGGAAACTTCCTTACAGGCTCGGCCTATGTATTGGTTGCAGGATATATATATATGAGAAACAAGAGCAAAAAGACTGCTATAATAGGTTTGATAGCAGGAACTGTATTAATGTCAGTGGCTATGTGCTTCTTTAACTTCTTCATACTCATACCTGTTTTCACAAAAAGCCCTATATCCATGGATAACATACCACTTATACTGACAGCCATACTACCCTTTAACCTGATAAAAGGTGTGATATTATCCATTGTTACATTGATGCTTTACAAGAGCCTCTCACCTATACTGCATGCAAATATTTATAATGTACCGGCAGATAAAAGAGCCAGATAGGTATACTTTTATCGAAAAATGAAATATAATATTTTTAAATGAAGCTGATATCCGGAGCAAAATATACTTTGCTCCGGTATTTGCATTGTTCTGGAGGTTGTTATGCTGAGATTGTTTTCGAAAAGCGCGGAAGATACATATAGAATAGGTCAAAAATTGGGTGGACTCCTTTTTCCAGGAAGCATAATCTGCCTTACCGGAGATCTGGGAGCGGGAAAAACTGCCTTTACCCAGGGTATAGGAAAAGGATTGGGAATTTCGGAGCATATAGTAAGCCCAACCTATACAATTATCAATGAATATACCAGCGGCAGGATCCCTCTGTATCATTTTGATGTTTATAGACTGGGAAGCTCCGATGAGATGTATGAACTAGGCTGCGATGAATATTTTTACGGAGATGGAGCTACAGTTCTGGAATGGGCTGACAATGTGGATGATGTGGTACCCAATGAGAAGCTTTGGATAACCATAAGAAAGCTGGAAAATCCGGATGAAAGGGAAATAGTATTTCAGGCCTTTGGCGCAGATTACGAGAAGCTATTGGAGGAGATGAAGAAGGATGAGGATATTAGCCATTGATACTTCTACTGCAGCTGCTTCTTCTGCCATCATTGAGGATGGAAGACTGCTGTGTGAGTTTACAATAAACGATGGAAGGAAACATTCAGAGAAATTAATGAACATTATAAATATAGCTTTGGAAAGCAGCGGGATAGAAATAAGCCAGATAGATGCTTTTGCATGTTCTATTGGCCCTGGTTCATTCACAGGACTGAGGCTTGGAGCAGCGGCAGTGAAAGGTCTTGGCCAGGCCTTGGATAAGCCTGTTATTGCTGTTTCTACTTTGGATGCATTGGCTTATAACATTTTTCCCTGTAAGAGTCTTATTTGCCCCATGCTGGATGCCCAAAGGAATATGGTGTATTCTGCATTGTACAGGATAAAAGATGGTAAGCTCATAAAGCTGGAAGATTACAGAGCCATTGATATAGATATGCTTATCGACAGACTTGAGGATTATGGCGAGGAAATAGTGATTCTGGGTGACGGTGTGCCTATCTTTGGACATAAGCTTAAGGATGCACTACCCAATATTATTGAAGCATCACCTTCTACATTATATCCCAAGGCTTCTTCTGTGGCTGTATTAGCAGAAGAACAGTACAAGGAAGGTAAAATTCTGAACTATAATGAGCTGAAGCTTTATTATGTAAGGAAGTCTCAGGCTGAGGTAGAATACGAGAAAAAGCAGAAAGTTGAAATACTGCCCATGACAGGAGAAGATATTGAGGCAGTATATGATGTGGAATGCAAGAGTTTTACCATTCCCTGGTCACTGGAATCCTTTAAAGCAGAAATATACAGCAATAATATGGCAAGATATTTGGTAGCTAAAATCGGTGATGAGGTTGTAGGATATGCCGGAATGTGGATTGTGCTGGATGAGGGTCATATAACCAACATTGCTGTACATCCTGAGCATAGAGGTAAGAAAATAGGGGATGAGTTGGTAAAGGCATTGATAAACCTGGCCAGAGAAAATGATGTAAAAAGGATGACCCTTGAGGTGAGACCTTCCAACTGGACTGCCATAAACTTATATAAAAAATATGGCTTCAAGGAAGCTGGAGTAAGAAAGGGATATTACGAAGACACCGGCGAAGATGCAATAATTATGTGGCTGGAACTCTAGGGTATTTCTTTAGGGTCTGGCACGCGGCGCGAGGCACGCGGGCTTAGGTATTCCTCTGGGGTCTATTTTTGAGAACACTAAATACACAAAACACCACCAAAGGACACTAAAACATTCAAATACAGTTATTGTAGAGGCATAAGCCAATCTAATGGATATATAATATCGCATAAAATATTAACTTTGGTGACTCTAATGCTCATCTAAAAGAGAATTCTAACGGCGCAAAACGGGCATCCATGCCCTTCGCTTCGCAATTTGCGCCTAGCGCGACCTCCATGTCGCGCTTACAAATTCTCTAATTTAGATTTCGCAAAGAATCACTGGCAAAGTTAATAAAAATGCTCTATTATATACCCATTAGATTTCAGTCAGCTTACATAACTGATTGAGTTGCTTAGGGTATTCCTCTGGACTCTTTTTTTAGCCACAAAAAGATCTCATCGTGTAAATCCTTGTTCTTCTGACATATCTATAGAATACCCTAGTACACGTGTCTCGTAACTCGTGACAGGACTGTATAGGAATACCATAGGCAGCGCAGCCTATACTTTAGTGTCTATTAGTGTTCTAAATAAAAATTTTCCGCCGTGTGAATCTGTGTTCTACAAAAAGAACCCTAGAGCAATACTCTAATTCCAAAGACTGGCGACTGACGACTAGAGACTGGTGCTAAAAGGAATATCCAGATTCTGAGCTCTGAGTTCTTAGCTCTATTTTTCAGACTTCTGTCTGAAAAATTCGTATATATTGCAGAACCGTATATAAAGGTGGGGGTAATTTGGACGGGGCAGATATAGAAATAATAAAAAAATGCCTGGAAGGAGATGATTCTGCTTTTGAAGAGCTGGTGACCAGATACAAAAAGATGGTATTCAATACATCTTACAGGATGCTGGGCAGCTATGAAGAAGCGGAAGATGCATCTCAGGAGGCATTCATACGTATGTACAGATCTCTGAGAAAATATGATCCCCAGTACAAATTCTCTACCTGGGCTGTTAAAATTACTACTAATTATTGTCTTGATATACTTAGAAAGAGAAAAGGAGATACGGTTCCTATAGAAGAACAGTTCAATTTGAAAGATGAAAGCTTAACTCCCGAAGAAGAGTATGTGCGACATGAGAAGCAGCAAATGGTGAAAAAAGCAGTGGATAGTTTGCCGCCAAAATATAAGGAGCTTATAATACTCTTTCATAACAGAGGTTTATCCTATTCAGAAATTATGGAGGTTACAGGAGAATCACTGACCATTGTAAAAAATAGACTATATAGGGCTCGGCAGATGTTGAAGGATATATTGAAGAATATGGACAAGGAGGGTGAGAAGCTATGGAATGCAGTGAAATAAGCAATTTGATAATGAAGTATGTAGATAATGTTATCAGCGAAGTTGAGCTGAAGAATTTGAACAAGCACATAATTAACTGCGAAAGTTGCAAGCAGGAATTTGAGATGATGACAGAAATGATAAAGTGCATAAATGAGCTTCCAGAGGTTTCTCCACCTTATGATTTTGAGGCTAAGGTAATGAACAGAATAAGCAAGCAGAGAGCTCGCAGCAGTATGTTGAATATGCTCGTAGGTGCGGCAGGAATGTTTGTATTTGCATATTATACAATGATTTTTGTCATACTGCCTTTAATTCAGAATATGGCCATTGTACAAAGCTTACTGGACTATGGTTATTATGCCTTTGGTCTTGTTGGAAAGTATTTGATGAGTATTATTATTAATTTACCTATTACCATAGATAATTTGCTTAAGTTAAGAAACATTCTGATTAATGAATATATGCATATTATGCTTTTCATAGCAGGTGCAGTCATGATCTTTAATCTTGGGCTTATAAGAATCATTAATCTCCAGCGGGAATAAGGGGGAGTCCGATTGAAAAATAAGTATTTATTGGTAACTTTACTGATTCTGACGGTTTTACTCACCGCTGCTTTTTCTGTAAGGGATGGTAGTTCAGGTACATTTACCATGGGGCAAAACCTGAAAGTCGAAGAAGGCGAAGAAATAAATGGAGATGCTGCTGTATTATTTGGAAATGCAACTATAGATGGCGTGGTAGATGGACAATTTGCCGTCATATTTGGTAATGCTGATATTTATGGTACAATTGATGGAAACCTGGCTGTTATTTTTGGAAATGCTACCATCGATGGCAAAGTGGATGGTGATGTAGCCGCCATATTTGGTGATGTAATAGCAGGTGATAATGCTGTCATAGGTGGTAATGTTGCAACGGTAGCAGGTCAGGTAAAAAGGGCGGATGGTTCCGTTATTAAAGGCGAGATAGCCAGTGTTCATGGACTTTTCAGACCCAGCAGAGCAGAATGGTTGCCTTTAATGGCCATCTCTTCCATTATTGGATTGATAGTATTTTATGGATTGTCTGCACTATTGCTGGTTTTGATACCTGATAGAATGAATTATATGGCAGAAAGCGCTCCATTCAAAATATGGAGAAGATTTGGTATAGGTATTGCAGCTTATTTAATGTTTATACCTGCCATTATTGCCTTGGCTATAACCATAATCGGCATGTTATTGATTCCTATATTTATTGCTGGCTTTTTCCTCACTGCATTTATAGGCATGGCAGCTTTGAAGCTGACTATAGGGAGAAGAATAACCGGCAGACTCGAAGGAAGAGGAGCACCTTATATATACTTGCTGGTAGGCTCTATACTGATATTTGTATTGCCTTTCATACCTGTCTTAGGATGGCTTGTATATGTATTTGCTGCTTCAGTAGGATTGGGACTTGTACTTGATACCAGGTTTGGCAAGCCAAAAGCAAGAACCGCTTAAAAATATTTTTAAATATGCTTTATATGTCCAAGGCAATATGCTATAATATATAATTGTTGTTACATTATATGCTGCATTATAGGGGGAATAAAATTGCTGCTCCGTGAATTTGAAATAGACGGTTATATTATCCGTCTAAGCGAAATAGATGAAGTATTTATTGCTGAGGTTGTTGACCCAGAAGGCGGAAGACAGTTTTATCATGAGTTTACCAGCTATGAGAAAATAAAAGACGGCTTCAATCAGATTATAGAAGAAAATGAAGCGAATAAGATTGATATAAAAAGGGTTTTAACTATTCTGGAAAATAGTAAATAAAATTAGCAGCGGGGGCAGGATAATATCCTGCCTTTTGTACATGCTAATGTATGGGAAAATGCGGCCATATGGGAGAGATGAAACAGTGGAAAAAGATATTGTCATATTAGCTATAGAGAGTTCGTGTGATGAGACTTCAGCGGCTTTGGTGAAAAACGGAAGAGATGTACTTTCTAATATAATATCAAGTCAGATAAGTGTACATAAGAAATTTGGCGGTGTGGTGCCGGAGGTGGCATCAAGGAAGCATATCGAAAATATCAGTGATGTGATCGATACAGCCTTATCAGAGGCAGGATTAAAATTGGATGATGTAGATGGAATTGCTGTAACTTATGGGCCAGGGCTTGTAGGAGCCTTGTTAATTGGGCTGACCACTGCAAAAGCTTTGGCTTATGCCAGAAAGCTGCCGCTTATCGGGGTAAATCATATAGAGGGGCATATATGTGCCAACTTTATTCAGCATAAAGAGTTGGAACCTCCCTTTGTATGCCTTGTGGCTTCGGGAGGCCATAGCCATATTGTGAATGTTGTGGATTATGGCAAGTATGAGATTATGGGTATTACAAGGGATGATGCAGCAGGAGAAGCTTTTGATAAAATAGCCAGAGCATTGGGATTGGGATATCCCGGTGGACCGCTGATAGATAAGGTTGCAAGGGAAGGAAATCCATATGCAATAGAATTTCCCAGAGCATATCTGGAGGAAGGAAGCTTTGATTTCAGCTTCAGTGGTCTGAAATCAGCAGTGCTTAATTATCTTAACAGCCTGTCAATGAAGGGCATAGAACCTAATATTCCCGATGTAGCTGCCAGCTTCCAACAGGCTGTTGTAGATGTATTGTCTGACAAGCTCATCGCAGCGGCAGAGACGAAAAATTCACCTTATGCTGTACTGGCAGGAGGTGTCGCTGCCAATAGCAAGTTGAGAGAGGAACTAGCTGCTAAAGGAGCCAGGAAAGGCATCAAGGTGCTTTACCCCGATCCAATACTCTGTACCGACAATGCAGCTATGATAGGAAGCGCAGGCTACTATAAACTGATGCGGGGAGAAGTCTCCGAAATGAATCTCAACGCAGTTCCAAATCTGACTTTGTAAGAGCTCAGATCTTAGAACTCAGAGCTCAGGATACGGGTATTCCTCTTGGGTTCTTGTGAGGAACACGGATTATCACGGATTTTACCACGGATTAACACGGCGGGTTCATTTTTGAGAACACTAAAGGACACTAAAACTACACTAAAAAACACTAAAGGGTACTATAAAATTTGTAAGCTGCAATATTAATTGGGAAAGGCTAAATAACCAAGAGGAATACTGGGACTAACAAAGCATGTAAAGCGTAATGGGACGTAAAATAAATACCCAAAGCCATGCAACCAATGTTATTTATCTTAGAACGCTACACTAGCTAAAGAATAAGCATATGTGCAAGTGAACATATTTATTGATTTTGTTTGTAACTCTTAGCGTGATATCTTTAGAAAAATCGTATGGGCAGCACTGATGCTACCCAAGCTTTCCAGGGCATGGAGGCCCTTTAGGAAGCGTTAGATTTTTCTTAAGATATAAGCTTTAGAGTTACCAAAATCAATAACCGTGTGAACTGCATATATGCTTATTCTAGATCGCTAACTAAGCTGTATTTATAATAGTTATTTTAGTGCCTTTTAGTGTTCTTGAAAAATCCCGCCGTGTTAATCCGTGTTCCTCAAAAGACCCCATAGGCATACCAGAAACCGCGTGCCAAGAGGGAAAAGGAATAACTCATGCGATATTATATACCCCTTAGATTGGCTTTACAGAGGTAAAAGAAAGGAGTAACTTCTATGCAACAAGCTCCATTACATATGATATATGAAGCAGCCAGCCGATATAACATACTGGCTTTGACAAGCCGATGTGCTACTTCCTGTGTGTTTTGCAGCCATCATCAAAATCCGCCGGAAGTAGAAGCATTTTTTGTATCTGACTTGACACTGGATGAGGCTGTTACAGCTATGGAATTTCTGGACGGGGGTAAAAAAATTATCATAGGGGAATCAGCTACCAGACTATGCGAAGGAGAACCTTTGATACATAAGGACTTCATCAAAATTCTGAGGCTGCTGAGAGAAAAGTACGAAACAGCTCCTATACAGATAACCACCAGTGGAGTGTATTTGGATCGTGAGACTTTGGAGACACTGAAATCCATTGGAGGCATAGAACTTAATATATCACTGAATAGTTGCACCCAAGAAGGTCGTGAAAAGCTATATAGAGGCAGAAGCCTTATGGAAGCGGTGGAAGCAGTAAAGAATATAGCAGCCTACGGTATATCCTTCAACGGCAGTATTGTAGCCATGCCTCATCTGGTAGGAGAGAAGGACATAGAAGATACTATAAGATTCTTATCCCATTGTGGTGCTGAGACCATCAGGGTATTCATGCCCGGATATACAAGATATAGTAAAATATCCATTCCACCAGATAATATTTATGATATACTCAATGACTTAATAGCGAAGATGAAATATGAAATCAAAACACCGTTGATTCTGGAGTCAGCCATATTGAAGGATCTTATACCTGTAGTAGAAGGAGTTGTTCCTGGCTCCATAGCATATCAAGTAGGTTTCAGAGGTGGCGAAATAATCACCAGGATCAATGGAGAAGCTGTGTTTTCCAGAGCGGATGCATATTACACCATATTGGCATCGGCTAATCCTGAAATAGAATATTCGATTGATGGAGTGATTAATAATACAATCCTGTTAAAAGACTCTGGTGAAAGAAGCGGCCTTGTTTTTAATTATGATATTGACAAGGAGACTGTGGAAGCTATACGAACAGTCATTGGGAAGAATAAAGGCAAAAGATGCATGCTGGGAGTTTCCAAGTTTGGATATGGAGTTATAAGAGAATGCTTCAAAAACGAAGATGTGGATATAGAAGTTATAGAAAACAATTATTTCGGAGGTAATATTGGCTGCAGTGGTCTGCTGGTATTGGAAGATGTAAAACAGAAACTCATAGAAAAAAATCATAAATATGAAGGAATTATACTGCCTTCCATCATGTTTGACAGCAGGGGAAGAGACCTTACAGGCAAGCATTATAAGGATTTGGAAGAAGAAATAGGTATAAATATACATATTATATAATGAATATAAATAAACTGAATATGGAATAAAAAGCTGTATACCAATTTGTTCAATGAAGAAGGTATTGCAGCTTTTTTGCTTTTATTTTGCAATTTAGCTTGCAATTTGTATAAATATGAGGAATTTTATTGACAGATGTCACTGCAATTTGTATAATTGTATACAATAATACAAAATTAATTATGGGAGGTTGTTCTATGTATAAAGCTACATTAATCCCCGGTGACGGCATTGGTCCAGAGGTCATAAAGGCAGCAACCACGGTTATTGAGGCAGCAGGTGTAGATATTAAGTGGGATGAAAAACCTATAGGACAAGCTGCTATGGCCAAGTACAATAATCCACTGCCTCAGGACACTATAAACTCCATAGAGATTAACAGAATAGCTTTGAAAGGTCCAAGCACCACAGAGATAGGCAGAGGCTTCAGAAGCGCAAATATAAGCTTGAGACAAAGGCTTAATCTATATGCCAATATAAGGCCTATCAAGACCATTGAAGGTGCTAATACCAAGTTCAGAGATATTGATATGGTAATCTTCAGAGAGAACACTGAAGACTTATACATGGGAATAGAGCATATGGTAGGGAAGGACGCAGCCGAATCAATCAAAATAATCACCAGGGAAGCTTCCGAGAGAATAGCCTCCATGGCATTCAGCTACGCAGTAAGGGAAAAAAGGAAGAAGGTTACCTGTGCTCATAAGGCTAACGTGATGCAGCTCAGTGACGGACTTTTCCTATCAAGTGTAAGAAACATTGCAAGCAAATATCCTGATATAGAGTACGAAGAGGTAATTGTGGACAGCCTTTTCATGAAGATGGTAATGAATCCTGAAAACTATGATGTACTGGTACTGCCTAATCTTTATGGTGATTTACTCTCAGAGATGTGCGCTGGTTTGGTGGGAGGCTTGGGTATTGTACCTGGAGTTAACATCGGAGTAGAGGCTGCGGTATTTGAACCTACCCATGGAACAGCACCGGACATAGCAGGCCAGGGCATTGCCAATCCAACTGCTGCAATACTCTGTGCCGTAATGCTGCTAAGACACATTGGAGAAAAAGAAGCGGCAGAGAGAATATACAACAGCGTGTGCCATGTAATAAAAGAAGGCAAATATGTAACCAGAGATTTGGGCGGTTCTTATTCAACCATGGACATGACAAAAGCAATAATTGACAATATGTAGCAGGTGATCTGATGGAATTCTTTACAAAAAATCAGATATATGAAAAAATCCGCCGGGACATATTGGACGGCAAATACACCAGAGGCCAAAGCCTGGTGGAACAGAAATTGGCAAAGGAATTCGGCGTCAGCAGAACACCAATAAGAGAAGTGCTGAAACAGCTTGAACTTGACGGTTTGGTGGAGAGCATACCAAACAGAGGCGTATTCGTCTTAGGCATTACTCAAGAAGATATAAAACATATTTATGCCATAAGACAGAGAATAGAAGGTTTAGCTGCATTATGGGCAGCAGAAAAAATGACATCAGAAGAGCTGAAAACACTGGAGAATATATATAATCTTATGGAATTCTATACAGCAAAAGAAGATGTGGATCAGATAGCACAGCTCAATACCGAGTTTCACGAGGTTATATTCAGGGCAGCCAAAAGCAAATATCTCAAGAATATATTGAGCAATTTCCAAGTATACATTCAATGGGCCAGATATGTTTCACTAAAGGTTCCTGGCCGTCTTGAGGCAGCTCTGGAAGAACACAAGACCATATTGGAGGCCTTCAGAAAGAAGGACGGGGTCTTGGCAGAAAAAGCTATCATGGAGCATGTGGATAATTCCAGAAAGAATCTGGAGTATAAAGTTATGGGCTGACTTATTGCAAGTCAGCCCATTCTTCAAACAAATCATCAATTTTATTCTGAAGTTTTTCCTTTTCTTCGCTTAATTCATTGCATTTCACGTGATTTGTATAAATCTCCGGGTCCTCTAAAAGGGCATCGATTTCCTTTATTCTGTCTTCAGCCATTGCTATTTCTTTTTCTATGGTTTCGAGCCTTTTTTGCTGCTTTCGTTCTCTGGCTTTTTCTTCTTTTTGTTTTAACCAATCATTTTTAATATCAGAGGATTTTTCATTATCTTCTTTAGATTTTACTTCAGGATTTCTGAACAGGTCTCTCTTTTTCAGGTAATAGGAGTACCCGCCATCATAAACTATAGATCCATGAGCAGTAAGTTCCACTACTTTATTAGCCACTTTATTGATAAAATATCTGTCATGGGATATGAACAGCACTGTACCGGAATAACCGGATATTGCTTCTTCTAGCACACCTTTTGACTCCATATCCAGGTGATTGGTGGGCTCGTCTAACAGCAGAAAATTCGCCTTGGACAGCATAAGCTTAAGCAGGGCAATTCTGCTTTTTTCGCCGCCGCTTAATACTGAAATTTCCTTGAAAACATCTTCCCCCTGAAATAGGAATGCTGCTAAAGCATTTCTTAAGGTTGTCTGGTCAAGCGCCGGATATTCATCCCATACTTCATCGATTATCATTTTGCTGTTGTCCAGACTCTCCTGCTCCTGTTCATAATATGCAGGAAATACATTTGTTCCATATCTTATTGATCCTTCATCGGGCTTAAGTTTTCCTGCAATGATTTTTAACAATGTGGTCTTGCCTATTCCGTTGGGACCCAGCAGAGCAACCTTGTCTCCCCGCTTTATTTCCAGATTGAAGTTTCTGAACAAAGGTCTGTCAAAGGATTTTGATACATTCTCCAGTTTGATTACATCATTCCCGCTTCTAACAATAGGCTCAAACTTGAAATGAGCCTTCTTGGGCAGGGCTTCAGGCTTATCGATTCTTTCCATTTTCTCCAGCATCTTTTCTCTGCTTTCTGCCTGTCTGATGCTCTTTTCTCTGTTATACTGCCTGTACCTGGCTATAATAGCTTCCTGCCGGGCAATCTCCTTTTGCTGGTTTTCATACTCTTTAAGCTGCTGCTCTCTGATTTCCTTTTTCTTTTCAATATAATATGTGTAATTGCCTTCATATTCTGTTAGCTTTCCATTTTCAATTTCAAAGGTTCTGTTAGTCACATTGTCCAGCAAGTATCTGTCGTGAGAAATGATCATCAAGGCTCCTTTATAGTCTTTAAGGAATCCTTCCAACCATTCAACTGCTTCTATATCAAGATAGTTGGTAGGCTCATCCAGCAGGAGGACATCGCTTTTCTCCAAAAGTACCTTGCCTAATGCTACCCTGGTTTTTTGGCCGCCGCTGAATAGGGCAACCCTCTTGTCATAATCCTCGGGACCAAAGCCTAAGCCTTTTAATACTCCGCGAATTTTGCTTTCATAGGCAAAGCCCTCGTTATTCTCATATTCCTGTTGCAAAGAAGAGTAAGCTTTCATAAGGGAGTTCATCCTGTCATTATCAGTGCCTGGCTTTATGCTGCTTATTTCTTTCTCCAGCTCCTTCATTCTTCTTTCAATATCTCGTATATCAGAAAAGACCTTCAGCATTTCTTCCCATAATGTTGTATCCCACTGAAAGTCCAGAAACTGGGACATATAGCCAATGCGTATGTTTTTTCCTATATACAGTTCTCCCTTATCTCTGTCTTCTATTCCTGCTATTATTTTAAACAAAGTGGATTTTCCAGCTCCGTTGACACCTACGACTCCAACCTTATCTTTTTCCTGCAAAGTAAAAGAAGCATCTTTTATGATAACATCCACACCATATGATTTTTGGATTTCTTTTGCTGATAAAATAATCATTTTTACCTCCTGTAGGGCAATTACGCTTATCTCTTAATAATTCTACCAAAAAGATGCGGATTTATAAATATACTTGAGAATAATGGGAAAAATATATGATAAAATAGGAATAAAAAAAGTATTTTGCTTACAAAATATTTTTTTGTAATTAATTGACTTTTAAAATAACATATAATAAAATATTAACAATATTATTGATATTAAATAGTTTTTGTATTATGATTTAAGATTGCATACCTTTTAATAGGAGTTGATGATATGGAAAGATTTAGCAGTATTTCTATGGCAGTTGTAAGAAGATTACCGAAATACTATAGATACCTTGGAGAACTGAAGAAGAATGATGTAAAAAGAATATCTTCTCAGGACCTCAGCAGAATTACAGGTTTTACCGCATCCCAGATAAGACAGGATTTAAATTGCTTCGGAGGTTTTGGACAGCAGGGTTATGGCTATAATGTAGACGATCTTTATCAGAACATCAGTGAAATATTAGGACTTAATAAGATATATAAAACAGTTATTGTAGGAATGGGAAATTTAGGGCAAGCCATTGCCAATTATAGTTTCTTTGAGAAGAGCGGATTTGTACCTCAGGCATTGTTTGATGTAAATCCAAAGCTGATAGGTTTGAAAATAAATGATATTAGAGTACACGACGTTGAAGAACTTGAGAGCTTTGTTAAAGAAAATGGTATAGATATAGGTATTATCTGCACTCCAAAGAGCCAATGCCAGAAAGTAGCAGATTCTTTGGTGAGAGGCGGGGTAAAGGCTATTTGGAATTTTGCTCCCTCAGATCTAAATGTACCTGATGATGTTATAGTTGAGAATGTACATTTGAGCGAAAGTCTATTTACTATATCATATCTGCTTAAGGAGAAGGAAGAAGTATTAAAATCAAAAAAATTTTGATGATCTTTCCATAGAAGGTTGATAAACCCTTAACGCAGCGAAGATGCTGTGTTAAGGGTTTCGTTATGTAAGAATAGGGAGCCATGAGATAAGTGATAAAAAACATAAGTTAGTCAAAAAATAGGCATATACAATAGTATCTTTTTTTGAAAAAACATGCTAATATTTATATGAAAGAAAACTTGCAAGTTAATATAAAAATGAATGAAAATATTCAAAAAATAGAAGAAAGGCTACAAAATTTTCACAACAATTTGATGAAGTCAAGAAGGAGATGTATTAAATGACAGACTTACTAACTGGTTTTAAGGCATTAAGCCTGGGGAATATTATAATGTTCGTTATAGCTGGTGTACTTATTTATCTTGCAATAACTAAAGAATATGAGCCGATGCTTCTTATGCCCATTGGGTTTGGCGCAATCTTAGCCAATATCCCCTTTTCAGGAGCCATCGGGGAACATGGTCCATTGACAATATTATTTAATTTCGGTATATTAACGGAATTATTTCCATTATTGATTTTTATTGCAGTTGGAGCTATGATAGATTTTGGACCTTTGCTTAAAAATCCAAAAATGCTGCTATTCGGCGGTGCAGCTCAGTTCGGAATATTTTTTACCATGAGCATGGCTGCATTGCTGGGATATAACCTGAAAGAGGCAGCTTCAATAGGAATAATAGGTGCTGCAGACGGTCCTACTTCCATATATGTAGCCACCAAATTTGCCCAAAATCTATTGGCACCTATATCCGTAGCAGCATATTCATACATGTCACTGGTACCAATAATCCAGCCTCCAGTAATCAGAGCTTTGACTACTGAAGAGGAGAGAAAGATAAGAATGCCTTATGAGGATAGCAGTATATCCAAGAGGGTTAAAATAATATTTCCTATAGCAGTTACTTTAGTAGCTGGCATAATTGCTCCTACAAGCGCTGCTTTGGTTGGATTCTTAATGTTTGGAAATTTACTTAGAGAATGCGGTGTAACTGAGAGGTTATCAAAGTCAGCTCAAAATGAGCTTGCCAATCTGGTTACAATACTTCTTGGTATAACAATTGGGTCAACTATGACTGCAGAAGGCTTTTTAAGTATAGATACAATAAAAATAATAGCTATGGGATTGGTAGCCTTTATATTTGATACTGCAGGAGGAGTTTTATTTGCCAAGTTCCTTAATCTGTTCAGCAAGAAAAAGATCAATCCTATGGTTGGAGCTGCAGGAATATCTGCTTTTCCAATGTCTTCGAGAGTAATTCAAAAAGAGGCACAGAAAGCAGATCCATCAAACTTTATACTAATGCACGCAGTTAGTGCCAATGTTGCAGGTCAGATAGGCTCAATAATAGCCGGAGGACTCATACTGGCATTGGTAAAGTAGAGGAGGTTGAATCATGAACTTATCAGTTTTCTTTGAAAGTTTAAAGGTCATGGTAAATGGTATGGCAGGGATTTTCATTGTAATAGTGATTTTCTATATGTTAATAACAATATTGACAAAATTATTTCCTGAAAACAGATAATTAGTATATTTAAAAATTGAATATATATATGATAAAATAATAGTTAATTTAAATATGGGGGCATAGGTTTGTGTCCTCATTTTTATTGAAAGGAGTAATATCTGATGAAAGTATATGCCCTCATAGGTCAAAGCGGCACAGGAAAAAGCTATAAGGCATTTATGGTGGCAAAAGATAAAGATGCTCAATATATAATAGACGATGGCCTTTTGATTGGGGGCACTAGGGTTATAACCGGCAGTTCGGCTAAAAGGGAGAAAACCAAGCTTGCCGCTGTGCGCAGAGCTTTGTTCAAGGATGAAAACCATAGAGAAACAGTGAAAGCTGCTATAAAGGAGCTGGCTCCAGAAAGCATACTGGTGCTGGGAACATCGGAAAAGATGGTGGAGCAGATAACGAAAGCCTTGGGTCTTCCATTGCCCTGTGAGACTATTTATATAAATGAAATATCCACTGATTCAGAGATTGATACAGCTCTTAAATCACGGAGAATGGAAGGAAAACACGTAATACCTGTACCAACAGTTGAGATAAAAAAGGATTTTTCCGGGTATTTCATCGATTCCCTGAAAATATTCAGGAAGAGGGAAAAGTCCGGGGATGTAGCCGAGAAAACCATAATCAGGCCAACATTCAGCTATCTGGGCAAATATGAGATATCTAAAAATGCCTTGGTTCAACTGGTGGAAATAACTGTTATGCAGATGGAAGGAGTTAAGAAGGTTAATAAAGTCAGGATAGATAATAGGTCTGAAGGGGTAATCATAGATGTAGAAGTATCTTTGATTCTGATACAAAGGCTTGACTTGATGATGAAGGATATTCAGCAGCTGGTCAGAGAAAGATTGGAGTATTCCACAGGCTTGAATGTGATAGCTGTAAATATATGGACTGTAGGCTTAGTGCTTTCAGACAAAGGAATATATATTGGTGATGTTTAAAAGTTGGGAAGTGAACGATATGGAAAGAAAGAATTTTATAATCAAGGAAATAGAGAATGGATTGATATTGGAAAATGTTCATGATTTCAATGCCAAGCATATTTTCGAATGCGGACAGTGTTTCAGATGGAGACCTGAAGCAGACGGCAGCTATACTGGAGTGGCTTTCGGCAGAGTTATAAATGTGAAATCGGACGAGGCCAACAATAGAATTCAGATAATGAATACAAATATTCAGGACTTTAATGAAATATGGTTTGACTATTTTGACCTGGGCAGAGATTATGGCGAAATAAAGGAAAGACTTTCCGAGGATCCGGTTATGAGGGCTGCTATAAAATATGGAGAAGGCATAAGGATATTGAAACAGGATCCTTGGGAGATGCTTATTTCTTATATAATTTCAGCAAACAACAGGATACCTATGATAGCCAGAAGCATAAGACTGCTGTCAGAAATGTATGGACAGCCTATTGAGTACAAAGGTGAGACATTTTATTCATTTCCCACGCCGGAAGAACTGACTGAGGCTGAGTTATGCGATATACAGAAATGTAGGGCAGGTTTCAGATGCAAATATATAGAGCAGGCTATTAAGATGGTTTTGGATGGGGTCATTGATCTGGATTATATAAAAAGCCTGGATTCAGATAGTGCCCGAAAAGAATTGCTTAAGGTTCCTGGAGTAGGAGTTAAAGTGGCAGATTGCATAATGCTTTTTTCCATGGAGAAATATGACACATATCCTGTTGATGTATGGATAAAGAGGGTTACGGAATATTTCTATCTCCATGAAGATGTGCCCATGAAGAAAATTCATGAGTTTGCAAGAGAAAAATTCGGTGATCTGGCAGGCTTTGCCCAGGAATATCTGTTTTATTATGCACGAGAGATGAAAATAGGAAGCGGTAAGGGGGAATTATGATGATATTGTTAGGTGCTGCTGCTAATGCAGGAGCAGTATTTTTTGGAGGAATCATAGGTTCATTTATGAAAAAAGGCTTGCCAAAAAGATTTGGGGATTCCATCATGTATGCTCTTGCACTTTTTACATTTGGCTTGGGAGTGGTATTCTACATGAAATCCCAGGAGATGATGGTTTTTATACCTAGTCTGGTATTGGGCACATTGATCGGTGAACTGATTGACATAGAAAAAAGATTGGAGAATCTGGGCAATACCTTACAGTCAAAGCTTAAGGGCACCGGAGGAAGGTTTTCCGAAGGCTTTGTAACAGCAAGCTTGCTATTTTGTGTTGGTTCCATGGCAATAATGGGATCGCTCCAAAGCGGGCTTTCTGGCAACCATGAGGTGTTGTATGCAAAGGCTGCCATTGATATAGCTGCTGCATTGATTTTTGCTTCTGCTATGGGCTTTGGAGTAGCATTTTCAGCAATACCTGTTTTTATATATGAAGGAGGCTTGAGCCTTGCTGCATCAGCTGTAGCTCCATATCTGAGCGATGCAGTGGTAAATGAGATGACAGCGGTAGGGGGAGTTTTATTAATGGGACTAGCCCTTTCCATTTTGGATATAAAAAAGATCAGAGTAGGCAATATGCTGCCCGGAATATTCTTGCCAATTATCATCATGATGATTTTTTACTAGAACTCAGAACTCAGAGCTCAGATCTCAGAGTCTGGGTATTCCTTTTGGGTCAATTATAAGAACACGGATTTACACGGCACTAACCACGGATTATCACCGTGGTTCTTTTATTAAGAATATTAAAAGACACAAAATACGGGCTGCGTTGCCTAGGGTATTCGGTCCTGCCACGCGATACGAGTTGCTACAACTCTGGTATTCCTATAGGGTCTTTAATTGTACTGCTTCGATAGTATACCCAACTAGAATAAGCATATGTGCAGTTCACATGGGTTATTGATTTTGGTAACTCTATAGCTCTTATCTTAAGAAAAATCTAACGCTTCCCAAAGGGCCTCCATGCCCTGGAAAGCTTGGGCAGCATCCATGCTGCCCATGCAATTTTTCTAAAGATATTTCGCTAAGAGTTACTGACAAAATCAATAAATATGTTTACTTGCACATATGCTTATTCTTTAGATAGTGTAGCGGTATAAGTCAATCTATGGGATATATAATATCGCAAGAGTTATTAACTTTGGTGACTCTAATGCTCATCTAAAAGAGAATTCTAACGGCGCAAAACGGGCATCCTTGCCCTACGCTTCGCAATTTGCGCCTAGCGCACCCTCCATGCCGCGCTTACGAATTCTCTAATTTAGATTTCGTAAAGAGTCACTGACAAAGTTAATAAAAATGCTCTATTATATATCCCATAGATTTCAGTGTTGCTTACTTAGTTGGTTGTGCTGCCTAAGGTATTTCTTTTCCGTCCTGGCCTATTAAGCCCCCTAATTAATTTGGACAAAACACGAACCTTTAGTTAGAATAAAATCAGAAGCTTAAGGGGGCATGTTCATATGAAGAGTAATTCTTATTCAAAAGAATTCAAAGAGCAAATACTAAAAGAGGTAGAGGAAACAGGTAATGCTACATTGGTTGCAAGAAACCATGGTATACCCCCTACTACAATCTACACATGGATTAAAGCCAGAAGGAAATCCACCAACGATTACTCTACCAGAGGCCCAAGATCAAGTAACTTCAATTCGAGTAATTACAACAAAGAGATTGAGAAGGAGAATGAGCAGCTAAAGAAGTTACTTGGGGAGAAGGACCTTGAAATCGCCATACTTAAAGACCTTTTAAAAAAAACGAACCGACTATAAAAGACAGGGTGCAGGTAGCCAAATATTATATTAATGAAGGCTACAAGGC
>Ga0134092_1000108_pt1 | contig 79293 bp, 65 predicted proteins | sample 3_6taG_FD_94454 | JGI IMG/M metagenome (GOLD analysis project Ga0134092, IMG submission 94454) | Switchgrass degrading microbial communities from high solid loading bioreactors in New Hampshire, USA - 3_6_20_6_A3 metaG | ecosystem: Engineered > Bioreactor > Semi-continuous > Anaerobic >... | reverse complement strand
GAGAGCATGGCGGAATGTGGTTGTCAAGGAAAAGCCCGGTTTGGGCCCTTGACAACCACATTAGCGGAAATTAAAGAAACATAGTAGAAAACAATTTACACCACTTGACAAGACACTATCATGATATATCTGAACTAAAAGAATTTACAATTGAAAGTTTTGTTGATTTTTATATTAAAAATAAGAAATAGTAAATTAATTATTTGTGTTAGAATATATTTAACTTCTTTACTTATCTTTAATTTACAATCTTCATATTATGTGAAATAAGGCCTAAAATGAACTTATTAATAATTATACCTATACATACAAAAAGAAAGTATATGTTAGCATGATAATATATACTTTCTTTTGTTTTTCAATATTTTTATTACATCTTATTTGGAAAATTGAATCTTTATCTTTTCTAATACTGAATGCAATTGTTAATCTTATAGTCAAAAGTAAAATATTATTTTCCTATTATTTCTCTCCATGCCAAATCCCCTCTTTCAAGGCCTCGGATCAGCATTTCCGCAGTACCTAAATTTGTAGCAAAGGGAATATTATTCATGTCGCAAGCTCTTAAAAGAGAACTTATGTCAGGTTCATGGGACTGAGCTGTAACAGGGTCTCTAAAGAAAAGCACAAGATCAAGTTCATTATAAGCTGCGCGTGCACTAATCTGCTGTTCTCCCATCAGCCCTGGGGAAAATCTATGTACATTCAGGCCTGTTGCCTCAATTATAATTGCCCCGGTTGTACCTGTAGCAAACAAGTTATGATTTTTCAGTATACTCCTGTAAGCAATACAAAAGGAAGCCATTAACTCTTTCTTTTTGTCATGTGCTATTAATGCAATATTCATATCAAATCCATCCAGTACTTCAGTATAGTATTAACCAAGCTGATATAACATAATGCAAAACACTTGCAAATAATTCCCAAAAAATTTTTATTTTCCGCTGCTTTTTACATTCTTTATGGGAATATTAGCAACTAAAGCAGGAACTACCCGATCCCCATCTTCACTTTTCGTTCTAGTCATTTGTATATCTAGAGAATCTTCATCTATGTCCATATAATTAGATATAACCTTGATGATTTCTCCTTTAACCATCTCCAAAAACTGAGGAGAGACATTTGCTCTGTCGTGGATTAGTACTAGCTTCAGTCGTTCCTTTGCAAAGTCCTTCGATGATTTAGACTTGCCAAATATCTTAGATAAATCTAGCAACATAATTCTCCTCCTTATTAGTTTGCCCTTAATCCAAACAATTTCTTTATTTTAAACATCAACCCTTCGTCGCTTTCAAGATTAAGTATAGGTACATTTTCACCTAATATTCTGCGTGTTATATTTCTATAAGCTTCGCCAGCAAGCGACTTATTGTCTGTAACAGCAGGCTCACCTTTGTTTGTGGAAACAATTATCTTTTCATCATCGGGCACAACTCCTATTAAATCGATAGCTAGTATATCAATAATGTCATCAATTGACATCATATCTCCACGCTTTACCATATCGGGACGAACTCTGTTGATAAGCAGTTTAGGACTTCTTAACTCATTAGCTTCCAACAAACCTATAATTCTATCGGCATCTCTTACTGCCGACACTTCAGGTGTTGTAACAACTATTGCCCTATCTGCACCGGCAATAGCATTTTTAAATCCCTGTTCAATACCGGCAGGGCAATCCACCAATATAAAGTCAAATTCCTGCCTTAATTCATCAGTCAATTTAACCATCTGTTCGGGAGATACTGCTGATTTGTCTCTTGTTTGAGCAGCTGGCAGTAAATGCAAACTTTCAAATCTCTTATCCTTTATCAAAGCCTGTTTTATCCTGCAAGTGCCTTCAACTACATCAACGAGGTCATATACAATTCTGTTTTCTAACCCCATAACTACATCTAAATTTCTGAGTCCTATATCCGTATCGATCAAAACAACCTTTTTACCTTGAAGCGCCAATCCTGCACCAATGTTAGCCGTCGTTGTAGTTTTACCCACGCCGCCTTTTCCTGAAGTTATTACAATAACCTCTCCCATATTTATGTATACCTCCTGCCATATATTAGGAATTTTGCCATTTCGCACAAAATAGCTAATTACCTATTATTTCCGATTTTACATCCATTGATTAAATACATAGAACATCTTAACCTCATATTGTAAAACATTTCCAGACAAATTATCAAAATATACATGCATATATAAATTTAAATACTATCATTAATAACACTATATATTTCTTTTAATCATTTGTCAATTACCCATTATAGCGTATACTTGAACACTTGTAAATTTCTAGATGTGTTATTGGACAATACTATCGTGCAGGGAGATATCTCTCAATATATACCATGTCATCCTTAACATATGCAATTTCCGGTATAAATTGTCCACTATTGTCCTTCTCATCGGGAGAGCGGGTTATAATATCGGCAATCCTCAATTGAGTAGGCTGAAGATTAAGGGCCACTACAATTGCTTCTTTATTCCCATTGGCACCGGCATGTACTATACCTCTCAATGACCCCATAACTACCACATTTCCGGTAGCAATTAATTCTGCTCCTGGGTTTACATCACCTATCACTACCAAATTCCCGTCAAAATTAATAAGCTGGCCGGATCTTACGGTACCCCTATAAAATTTTGTTATTCCTTCTTCCAGCCCTTTAAAATAGAAGTTGCTCATCCGTATCTTTGCATGGGGCTGAGGTGTTGGCTCTACTTCAACTTTAGGAGGTTCCTCCACATCCATTTCAATACCGGTAATTTGTGCTCCGCTTTTTGTCTGAAGAAGATGAAAAACTTTTTCTTCTTCTTCAAAAGACAACTTTTTACCGCGGTATTTTACCTTAAGTTTGGCACCTTTAAAGAACTTCCCTGCGGACTCCACTTTTTCCTCTATTTGATTTAATATTTCGTCAAATTCTACTTCTTCCTTCATAATAATAGTCAGACAATTTAATGAACCTTTAAAAATTACACTGCTTTCATTCATTTAACTTAACCCCCAGTGCCTTATTTCATTTAGCGTGTTAATTTTACTTCTTCCACAACTATTTGATCATCATTGTATTTGTTACTGTTTAATCCAAAATACTCTTCTAATACGTCTCTAGCAATGGGTGCAGTATAAGAACCCCAAACGCCGTGTTCTACAACTACAGCTACCGCTATTTCTGGCTTTTCTGCCGGCGCATAAGCAATAACCAATCCGTTTGATGAACTACCCTGAGATTCTCTTCCGGTTTCAGGTGTTCCGGTTTTTGATGCAACGGTAAAAGGAAAACCTTTAAAATATGCAGCTGCAGTACCTTCCATAGAAGTTGAAACCTGAATCATTCCCTCATTTATAGCTGCTAGTGTTTCCTTGCTGATAGGAACAGTTTCATATTCCGGCTTAGTCTCCATTACTATAGAACCATCGTATTTTTTTACACTCTTTATTAAATAGGGTTTATATCTCTTTCCTCCGTTAGCAAGGGTACTGACATAGTTTGCTATTTGAATAGGAGTAAACATATTGTCAAACTGACCTATTGATGCCTGGGCAGTATCTGCCGGTCTCCACACATCATTCCTTCGTTCCATTTTTAATTCTCTATTAGCCCTAAAACCTTTTGCCTCTTCCGTTGGAATTTCAATTCCTGTCAGTTCTCCGAGCCCGAATAATTTAGCCCATTTGTCAATTTTATCAATACCAACTTTAACTCCACTCTCTTGGAAGTATACGTTACATGAAACTTCCAATCCTTTTTTCAAATTTACCGAGCCATGGACTCCCAAACAACGGAACCTCATTCCCCCTTGCTCTGTATAACCTTTGCAATAGAAAGCTGTAGCGGGTGTTATTGCCTTTTCCTCCAGGGCAGCTATAGCAGTTAAAGGTTTATAAATGGATCCCGGCGTGTATATTCCTCCAATAGCCCTATTGAGCATGGGCTGATTTGCGTCATTCATATACTCGTTTATTTTTTTGTTTGCATCAGGATCTTCGGTTCCAGGAAGAAAAACACTCGGATCATAAGTAGGATAACTTGCCATAGCTAAAATTGCACCGCTATTTACATCTATAGCAACAACCGCACCGGCATTTGCATCTCCAAAATTCTTTTTATAATCGGCTTGTGATCTAATCTTTTCTATATTTCTTTTTAATGATTCCATCGCAACTTTCTGAAGCCTTGAGTCAATAGTAAGGTAAACGTTATTGCCCGGAATAGCAGGTTCGCTGCTAAGTTCGGAAGTAAGTCTTCCGCTGGTATCCACCTCTACCCTTTTCTTGCCGTTTATACCTCTTAAATAACTCTCCGCTGCTTTCTCAATACCTGCTTTACCGATTACATCGTTTAACTTATATCCTGCATCTTTTTTTTCTTCGTATTCTTCCTGATTCAGTACACGTATAAAACCTAAAACATGGGCAAAATCTTCAGCATCCACATATTTTCTCACCGGTTCAGTGTCAATTTGAACTCCCGGAAACTCATAACTCCTCTCCTCTATTTGAGCTACTGTCTTTATACCAACATCTTTTGCTATACGAAGAGGATTGGTTGCTGTATAGCCTTTTATGAGCATATCATATCTTATGCACATTATCTTATAAGCTTCTTCGTCAGTATATTTAGGATCAATTTTAAACTTCTTTTCTCTAAAATAATTAAATACATCTTGCGGTGTATTCAGAAGCTCCATATCCTTTTCTTTTAAAACCATTTCTGACTTCCACTTCTGTAATGCTTTTTCAGAATCTTTTATATTTTTTCCGAAGTCAATAGGATTAAAAGTCAAATAATTAGGAAGCCCTGACTCAAAAGTGTCTCCATTACTTTCAATAATTTGAATCAATTTAAGAATCATTTCATTAAGCTGAGGTACTTCAAGGCCTGCCTTAGCTACATGAATTGTATAACCTACCCTGTTTGTAGCTATAGGTATACCGTTAGTATCTGCAATTATACCCCTTGGAGCAACAATTTCCCTTTCCTGAAGAAGCCTCTGCTGGGATTTTTCATCATTCTCTTTTCCGTTTATTATCTGAAGATTTACCAATTGCACTGTAATTATAGCAAAAACAAGCAAATACATGATTGCCAATAATATAAATCTTTCATTTGATTTTTTTTCATTTGATCTTTTTTCCATAACCTCACCGCCAGTATAAATTAAGAAGCACAATTCCCTCAGTTAGACCCCTACATTCTTTCTGTCAATTTTATCACGGCAGAATAAATCTTATGGAAATCCAACCATCAATACCTTCTGGAATTTTTCTCAAATTCCTCAAATCGTTTATGTATTCTAGATACTATTATAAATACTAATATGGAAATTACACTGTTATAAATTGCTTCTATTAGAATTTTATTCTTAAACGGATAAACAAAATCCAGTGGTGCCCTGAAAACTGTTGTGAAAAAATAAACCACGTACTCATACACAACTGTCGATACAAAAGTCAAGAAAATAGCAATAAGAATATTCTCTTTATTGAGCTTCTTATTGCTTTTAGCTATTACAAGTCCTAAGTAAAGACCTAAAAGGGCATAAAAGCCAATAGCCCTTCCTGAAACTGCATCTTGCATAAGGCCACAAAGCAAACCTATCACAGCACCTTCTGTAGCATTTCTTAAAAGGGCAACACACACTATTACAACAATAGTAAGATTAGGCTTCACACCATAAATTTTTATAGAATCAACAATAGTTGACTGAATCAGTGCAGTCAAAAAAATAAGGATAGAATAGGCAATTACTTTTAATCTCATTTGTTTTCTTCGCTCGTTTCATTATTATTGATTGATTTCGGTTTTAAAATAAATACTTCTTCAAGGCGTTTGAAATCCACCACAGGTTCAATAATAGCGTATCTATCCAGTTCATTTGTCTTTTGCCTTACTTCCTTTACCTTTCCAATAAGAATACCTTTTGGATAAATTCCTCCAACTCCAGACGTTTCTACTCGGTCACCGGCTGAAACGTCAGCATCAGCCGGAATATAATTCATAATGCAAAGTCCCTGATCTTTAAGCTTTCTATCACCCTTTACCACCACTATGTCACTGGTTTTAGACAGTCTAGCGCTAATAGAACTATCCTCATCAATTATGGCAATAACCTTTGATGTAAACAAGTCTGTTTGCATTACTCTTCCCACCAGACCGTTGCTGGTAACTACCGGATAGTTAATTTCAATGCCATCTCTTGTACCTCTGTCTATTGTAAAGATATCAAACCAATTTCCCATATCCTTTGCTATTATATTAGCACCAACCATCTCCATGGTGCTGTATTGGTCTTTAATATCCAAGGCTCTTCTAAGCTCTTCATTTTTTATTTTTAAATCGATGAGCCTTTCATTTTCATACACCAGCTCATCTACCCTTTGTTTCAAAACTTCATTTTCTTTCCTCAACTTATCAATATCTTCAAAATGTGCAAAAAAATCATTTATCTTTTTATCGGAATAACTAATGAATTTTTGGAAAGGAGATAAAATAGTACTGAAGATATCCCCTACATAGTTAATCTTGCCATTTGGTATTGCCGATAATCCTATTACAATTAAAAGCACAACAGTACTTGAAATAAGAATAAATATTTTATTTTTAAAAAGCCGCAACAAAATACATTATCTCCCTTCTACTTAAGTCTTTTAGGAGAAATAAGCACCTTCTTCAATGTTTCAATCTCTTCTAACACTTTTCCCGATCCCATTGCAACGCAATCCAGTGGATTTTCGGCTATATTTACAGGCATTCCGGTCTCATCTCTAATTAATTTGTCCAATCCGCTAAGAAGCGCACCTCCTCCGGTAAGCATTATTCCTCTGTCCATGATGTCAGCAGCCAGTTCAGGAGGAGTTTTTTCCAAAGTGTACTTAATTGAATCGACTATTGCATTGATAGGTTCTTTTAAAGCATCAGCAACTTCTGTTGAAGTTATAACTATATTTTTAGGAAGTCCTGAGATAAGGTCTCTTCCCCTTATTTCCATTTTCTCTTCCTTAGTTTTAGGGTAAGCTGCTCCAATAGTCATTTTTATCTCTTCGGCCGTTCTTTCACCTATCATCAAATTATACTCTTTTTTTACATAATGTACAATAGCTTCATCCAATTCATCACCGGCAATTCTCAAGGACTTACTGGTAACAATTCCTCCAAGGGATATAACAGCCACCTCACTGGTTCCACCGCCAATGTCAACAACCATGCTGCCTGATGGCTCCTCCACCGGAAGATTGGCACCAATTGCGGCTGCCATAGGCTCTTCAATTAGATAGGCCTCTTTAGCTCCTGCCGCCAGGGATGCTTCTTCCACAGCTCTTTTTTCCACTTCAGTAACACCGGAAGGTACACAAATCACTACTCTAGGCTTTCCAAATCCTCCTTTTGAAAAAGCCTTTTTTATAAAATACTTCAGCATTGCTTGTGTAACATCAAAATCAGCAATAACACCATCCTTCATTGGCCTTATTGCAACTATATTCCCCGGTGTTCTACCAATCATTTCTTTTGCAGCATCACCAACTGCAAGAATATCATTTGTCTTCTTATTTATTGCAACAACCGACGGTTCCCTCACTACAATACCTTTACCTTTTAAATGCACCAATGTATTGGCAGTTCCCAAATCTATACCTATATCCCTAGTGAATATACCCATTTTATACGTCTCCTTCCAAGTGGTTTTACAAATTTTTCTTCCAATCAGCACTTAATAACACATCATACATAAGGTATTTAACATTTCGTAAAAAAATTACTTTATTCTAAAACATAAACCCCATAATTTTTCAAAATATCACTCAGTTTTGAAATAGGTAAACCTACAACATTGAAATAGCAGCCTTCAATTCTATCAATAAGTACAGCCCCCAAACCTTGTATACCATAAGCTCCGGCTTTATCCAGGGGCTCTCCCGAGTTGATATAGGCATTGATAGTTTCATCCTTTAATTCCTTCATCTTAACTCGGGTTATTTCAACGATTTTATCGTATTTAAAACTGTTAACATCTATAACAGCTACACCTGTCATAACTTCATGCCAGCTTCCACTAAGGCCCTTAAGCATATTAAAAGCATCCTGCTTGTCCCGTGGCTTTCCTAAAATTGTACCTTCTTTAACCACAACGGTATCGGCTCCAATTACTATAGAACCTCTGTCCAGACTTGAATCCTCTGCTATAACCCTCGCTTTTTCAAAGGCTAGATATTGAACAAGCTCCGCTGCCTTAAGACCCATGGAATTACTCTCATCAATATTAGCTGTTTTAATTTGAAAATTTAGTCCTAATTGCTTGAGTAATTCAGACCTTCTAGGCGATTGGGATGCAAGTACTATTTGCATCGTTTTCACCTCATAAAATAAACTATTTTGTCATAACTATTATAATCATACCAAATATTCTTTTTCAACAAAATATAAAATTTTTACCGAACTTTTTACATTATTCACTTTAAACTTTTAATTATATATTATTCATTAAAAAAGTTTAGTTTCAATAAGCTCTTATGAAAAATCATCTAAATATTAATATAAAATTCACCTAGAATTACTATATAGTAAAATTTAATCAACCAACCTAAATATAGTATGAAATATTTTTCCTATCCTAATACATTTTACTGCTTGTAATTGTTCTGTAACTCTTGAGTTTCCTCTCCTCTTTTATTTGCATCATTTCCGGCACCCGGAAAACTTTCTTTTATCTTTGAGGCAATGGTATTTAAGTTTTCAATCATTTTGCTCATTTCGCTGACAGTAAGTTCATTTATATCCTTTACTTCAAATCCCATTTCCTTTAAAAGGCTCTTCATAACGTCACTATTATCGGAATCAATACCCATATTTTTTAGTTTTTGCTTAAAGTAACTTATTTGTCTTGTTGTTGCCATTTTCCTGCTTATAACATTTTCTTTCTTTTTTTCTTGTTCTTTTTGAATTTTGCTTTCTATCATACTGAATTCTTCATCCAACATTCTTGCTTCTTCCGGATAAAGCCAGTCATTTTCACCCATCAGCTTCCTTATAATCCTGTCGCAGGCCCCTGTTATAGTCTTTTCAAGCCCAAATTCTTTGTCGTCAAGAAGTTCTTTCCCTATTTCAAACAATTCCCAATCACTCAATAAAAAATCGGGGTTTTCATTAATCTTCGGCCTTTTGTTCTGATAAACCTTTTTTCCATTTTCATCTCTAACTATATTTCTACTTTCAATTTTTTGTGCAAGATATTTCTGAAACCTGTTATAATAATCAATTTGTTTTCCGTCAACAATTACTTGCCCGGACGATATATCGCTGCCTTTGACCTTGACTACAAAAGTCGGAAGACTTACTTCTCCAATTCCCGGAAATTGTGCACTCCTCTCATTTAACTTTACTATATCTATATCTTCAATTGAGATTCCCTTCTCTTTTGCCTTCTTAAAAAGCCCTTCAGCTTTCATTCTCAATTCTCCGCCAATTCCCTTGTAATAATCCTTTTCTTTGTTATATACAATCTCCTGCGGCACATCTTGTACATTATCCAAGTTGTTTATATCTGAAACCATTTGACCATCTCCCATAATTTTATATACACTGTTAAATACTAATAAAAACTAGATTTTTTCAATTTAAAAATAAATAGCTGCACCAAAATCTTAGCTATTTGAAAATATAAACTTCACTGTCAATTGTTATGACAATATTTATATTCCCCAAATCTAAAACAGTTTATATTTCTTTATTCAGGCAATAAAAAATCCTTTATAAAACGTAAAAACTTACCGATTATTATAATATATATAATTAGATAATCTTATTATTTACGTCATATTAATAATTAATTGACTTTAGTTAATTTTTTTATACTTCTCATTTTGTCATATTGGAAGTATAATATAATATAGGTATACAATTATGTAAATGATTGATGGTGATATGAGATGAAAATAGAAAAAATTAGCGATAACAAAATTAAAGTAACAATTACATTAAGTGACTTGCAGGAAAGAAATATTGATTTAGAAAATCTCAATTATAATTCTCTTGCTACTCAGGAATTATTTTGGGATATGATGGAACAAGCCGAAATTCAGTTTGGTTTTAATACTTCCGAATCTCAACTGGCAATTGAAGCATCACCGGATGAAAGTGATGGATTTGTTATAACTATAACTAAAATTGATGATGATGGAGATTTTGAATCAATTCAAAAATATATAAAGAATAGATTTAAAAAATCCGATCTCAGAGTGAAAAAGAAAGGTCATAAACTGTGTTCATCTATAGTTATTTATGCTTTTGAACACTTTGACCATCTTGTCAGTTTGTGCAGCATAATTAAAGACATCTATTCAGGTAATAGTACATTGTATAAGCTTAAAAATACTTACTACATGATATTTACCAAAAATACTTATTCAGTAAATAATTTAAGATATTTTGAATCTTTACTTAATGAGTATGGAAAAAAAGTATCCAATACTGCCTATTATGAAGGCTACTTAGAGGAATATGCTCAAAAAATAATTGAAGCTAATGCGGTAGATGTTCTTTCCTCTTACTTTTAATAAGTTATTAACAAGACACTTAAAAAAATCTCGAGAGCAATTGCTAGTTACTTCGAGATTTTTTTATTTTGCCTATTTATCGTTTTCTATTTTTAGGTCCAACCTGAATAATGGTTTCAACAGCATCATAACTATTGACATATAAAAGTTCTGAGTTGTCTTTGTCGTTTTCTTTTGAAACTCTATACACTTCTACCTCAATTCCCTGTTTACCGTTATCAACAACCCTTTCTTCAAGAGGTTTAAGATCATAATTTACAACTCTCAAAACAGAAGGCTCAACTCTTTGCGTAACCTTTGCTTCTATTTCCCTTTCAGAGTATCCATTATCTTTTCTTCCCATTATATACACTGTAATCCTCTTATCATCACATTCGGTAAATACTGCGATTGGAAAATCAAAGGGATTTTCAAATGTAAAATCTCCGTCTTTTCCGGATATCTCCACATCGAGGCCCGGATCAATATACTCCACGATTGAATTATGTTTCTTTCTATAAATATAATCAACATTAATACCTGTTTTAAGAAGTGCTGCATAAAGAGTTGACGCCACCTGACTATACCCCTCATTTGCTTCTTCAAAAGAAATCCCTTTTTCCTTTAACCGTTTCACAAAAGAGAACTCCTTATACTTTCCCTTATTAAAATCCGATCCCATTACCCAAAAGCCATTAAGTGCCTTTGCTGCTTGTGCTATATCTTTACTATTATCAGTATCCGTAATGGAAGTTGAATAACTAGATATAATGGAATCTATACCGTTAAAATCTGTAAGAGTGAGTTCAGGCCAAATCCAATTAATCTCATAGTTGTTTTCTACATTAAATTCAATTCCACAATCAAGATGGCTTCCCATCTGACTCTTTATTTTCTCTATTGAATTTGGGATATTAAGTTTAGTGCCTAATTGATGAGGAATTTTCCTAACCTCACCATTTTGGAAATAAATTTGAGCATTTACAGGAGCTTTATCTATTAATAAAGCAAGCTCCTCCAAATGTCTTTTAAGTTTTTCTTCGTTCAGATTTACTACTGGATATATCGTTACTTTGTTATTTGAAAAAAATCCTTTTATTAGCCTTGCAATTCTATTGCTTTCCTTTATGTAATACGCTTCATCTGCTGTAGCTTCATAATCTATAGAAAAATCAATATCTGAAAGTTTAATCTTATACTCTTTATCATTATCATATTTTATCAAAAGACTGTAATTCTCATATAATTTGTTATAATACTCTTTAATTTCCGATATAGCTTTACTTTTCGTGTAGCTTCCTACATTTAACGAACTTATGTATACATTAGGTAAAATATGTTCTTTCGCTGAAAGATGAAGTGAAAACATTCCCACAGTTATCGACAATACAGTTTGTGAAAACAGAATCAGCATTATAATATAAACTTTGTTATGTTTTAGCATTAATACTACCTCTCACTTTTTATAAATATAAAAATACAGAGACTTGCTTATATAATTTTTATAACTAATCTAAAAGCAATTCTTTTGAAACACCAATTTACACTTTTTATGTTAATTAAAGTTTATGCCTCATTATTCATTATTAACTCAATCAGTTTTCCGTTTTGCTTAGATAATTCGATAACCTCATTTGTTATAGTTTCTCCTTGTCTTATTATAACTTCTCCCGAATTGGAAATTATAGTCTTGGTTACTCTTCTCCCAGTAAGGTATTCTTTTTGTCTTTGCTCAAACAGATGGGCAGCACTGCTTTGCTCCGATGAAGTACCAGATGTTTTTGCTTTATTGGAGTCAAAAAAAGACTGCTGCTCAATCGTTTTTTTATTATCTAAATTATTATCGGCATTTTTAATTAAAGGTTGTACATCCAAAGATTGTGAATCTCTTTCAGCCTCTTCACTTAAGTATCCGTCTTCTAAATCCTCAAAGGTCATTTCATCCAGTTCTACATTATTAAAATCCTTTGTAAAATAGTTGTCTTGTTCATCAACAAAAAAATCTTCCAAACCTTCCAAATCCTCTAAATCAAACTCATCCTTCTCGGATATAGAAAACTCCAATTCCTCTTCTTCTGCATACACATCCGGTTCTAACTGCAGATTGGAATAAGATATATCAATTTCTTTAAATAATGAATTAGCTTCCGCACCAGTTAATTCTTTTTTTTCAACGCTTATATTTTCCAAAGAATCATTGTTATGATCAACATTGAAATCCAACGTAATTTTCTCATTTTTTTGTGAATAGATCATAGCTGCCAAATCTTCCGATTTATCAATTAAGCTGTTTTCTACTTCTTCAATCACAACAATAAAATTTTTGCTTATTGAAATAATACTTGTTCCAGGTATGATTTTAGTCTTATTGTCATGTATATATTCAAGTCCTATAATATTGCAATTATCGTTTTCATCAACATAAATGTCTTCGACTTCACCTATAAGCCTTCCTTTTTTTGTCAGCAATTTAGTTCCGGTAATTGGGATATTCTTTTGCAATAATTCGATGGCAGCAGGAATCTCGCTTAAGTAACTTATTACCGGTTCATTCTCAATTGTTACTGCATATTCGCCAATACCAAGCACACTAACTGTAGGCACAACCTTAGCACTAAGAAATTCAATTCCACTGTCAATTATTAAATATTCAATTGCTCTCTTTGCAGCATTAACAATAATATTTTTTACTCTGCCCACTTCAATACCGTCATAAATACTTATAATGGGCAAACCAATTATCTCCTGAGTTTTTTTCATTCCCTTGTGTGCCCCCTTAATACTCACTCCTATACTTAGGTATGAGTATTTAAAAATCCATTAAGCCATTAAAAAATAACTCAATCCTTTTTAATGGCTCAATCTAAAGTAAAACTTTTAAATAGCAATTTAGTAAAACAGAATCTATTGTAAATTCGTCTCAATTTCATACTTCAACGCTTCATCCATTACAATTCCATACTCTGTTACATAGTTTTCAAGTACTTCTTTAGCAAGCTCAACCTGTCCCAATTGCTTATACATCACACAAATATCTAAGAGTACCCAAAGGGCTACGTCATCAGGCAGATGGTTATCTAAAGCATAAAGGAAATTTATTATCGCACCTTCATAATCACCTTGCTCTTTAAGCTTAAATCCTTCATCAATTATTTCATCAATTGACTTTTCAAACTTAACCTCATGTTTTTTGCTGTCCATTACTTGATTATCTTCAATAACTTCTTCTTTGTGAGCCGCAATCAGTTCATCCCAATTATTGCTTATATCATTACCACAGCTTTCATAATTTATACCCAATTCATCCAGACTGCTTTTAATAATTTCATCTATCGCTGTATTAATACTATCCTCTAAAAATTTATAATCAGACTGCTCCATTTCTTCAATACCCAAACTAACAGAATCGTCCGGATAATAGTCGGAATCAAGAAAACTATCCAGCGACTGTTCGTCTATGTTAGTATTCTCACTTTCATATTCATTTTCAAGCTGCAGAAACTCATTTAAAATTTCCTCACCTAGATAATCTTCATTAAAATCAAAGTTATAACTTTCCAACTCCTCTATAGCACCATTTTCATTAATTTCCCCAGATATACACCTTTCTTCTTTAGACGATTCGTCATGCTTCCTAACAATAAGTCCGCTGTTCTCACTGATTTTCACCTTTTTTAAATATCCTAATTTCTGTAACTGTTTTATAAAAATGCCTATATCCCAATTCAATATTTTTTTACCCTTTTCGCTAATGTATTCCCAATAAGCAACTATAGCAGAAAATACTACTACAAGGGCAATGGAAGTTATAATACTTGTAATCAGAGCAAAATTAAAGCCTGTGGAAGTAGAAGCATTAATAAATCCATTAAGAATCAAAGGAAATAATATAGCTATAACAATAGATGCTAAAGTTATAATAAATATACTGTCCCTACGTAAAATTTTGTATTTGCTAAATATTGTTACATTTATACAAAACATAACAACTGCTACTAAAATTGAAATAGTAAAATATAAAGCCATACGGCCCTCCCATATCGCGTAAATCAAGCCTGAGACAAAATTTCTTTTCAGGGTGAAACAAGCAACTTTTATGCCTCTTTTATAAGACCATGAGTAATTATTTAACTGATTACTTGAGGCGTTTACGAAATTTATTTATAAAAGAAAATATTTACAAACCTGTGACTTTCATATTAAATTAAAAGAACAGCTTTACATTTTGTCTTATATATTTTAATATAAATTAAGACCACAGGTCAATACTTTAATTACTCCCTTATTTTCCTTTATTATTTATTGTTATCGTAAAATTTTAGTATATAAAAATGGAATAGGTAGGTAAAAAATGTCACCAAGAAAAATTGTACCCAACAAATTTGAAGAATTTTTGCTCAACAGAAATAGTTTAATAGAACAGTACTCAAAAGGCGACCTTTCAAAGGATGAGTTTATTGAAGCAAACTATAGGTGCATTAATGCCTTAAACATTAAACCTTTCAAAAAAATAGATAATGTAAAAAAAGCATTATATAATTATCAATATTATAATGTGCTGGCAAAATATTATCAGAAAAGGGCTCATGACCTTAGTAAAAATAACGAAGCAAGAGAAGATTTCCTAGAACAATCCAACTACTATTATTCTAAAAAAGATGACGTAACTATGAAGCTTTTGTGTCTATTAGATTTTAAAGGTGTTGAAGCCTATTTTGTAAAAGTAAAATCTCCAAAACTTAAGAAAAGATTGTTCGAAATTGTATTAACCGACTATGATAATATAATTCTTCATTCTATAAATGAGTCCATACTAAATAGACTTAAAGAGGAAAGAGTGTTTATCGACGAGGAAAAAAAATCCCTGGTAGACAGCTATATCAATCAAAAATATTAAATACAGACTATCAAAAAACCGCAGTTTTACACGTTGGTGAAACCGCGGTTTAATGTTTTTAATAGCCGTAAGCATTCTAATATGGTTTAAAATATATAGTCTTATACTACTGCTCAATTATTGATTGAGTCTCCTCATGAATTTGGGAAGGACTCTTGGTAATATCTACTTTGTCATCACCCTTGGCATTTTTTATACTTCTTGACTTAGTTTTTGCTAAAGCTGTATTTAGAACAGTATCCATATGCTCAGCAATTACAAACTTTATTTTTTTCCTTACAGCTTCCGGTATATCATCAAGATCCTTTTTATTGTCAACAGGGATTATTACAGTATCAATGCCTGCTCTATGCGCTGCAAGAACTTTTTCCTTAAGCCCTCCTATCGGAAGAACTCGACCTCTTAACGTAATTTCTCCTGTCATAGCAACATTTTTCTTTACAGGAACCCCAGTTAAAGCAGATACCATTGCAGTGGCAAGGGTTATGCCGGCCGAAGGTCCATCTTTAGGAATAGCCCCTTCCGGTACATGTATATGAATATCATATTTATTATAAAAGTCTTTTTCAATCATATACTGTTCTGCCCTTGAACGGATAAAACTCATAGCAGCTCTTGCCGATTCCTTCATTACATCGCCAAGTTGTCCGGTAAGCTCCAATTTACCGCTTCCGTCCATGAGATTTACTTCTATAGATAAAGTGTCTCCTCCTACCGGAGTCCATGCAAGGCCCGTTGCTATACCTATTTCATCTTTATCATTAGCCTTATCGTATCTGTATTTTTTAGTTCCTAAATATTTTTCCAAACTGTTAGAAGTAATTTTTACCGATTGCTGTTTTGAAGCAACAAGTTTTTTAGCTACTTTTCTGCATACTGTTGCAATTTGTCTTTCCAAATCTCTAACTCCTGCTTCTCTTGTATAGCAGTTTATAATATCTCTAACAGCCTGTTCATCTATTTTCACGCTTCCCTTTTTAAGTCCGTGTTCAGCAACCTGTTTTGGGAAAAGATACTTGGTTGCAATATTAACCTTTTCCTCTTCAGTATAGCTAGTAAGGTGTATAACTTCCATTCTGTCCAATAGCGGTCTTGGAATAGTATCAAGGCTATTGGCTGTTGTAAGGAATAAGACATCCGACAAGTCAAAGGGAAGTTCAAGATAGTGATCCCTGAAGGCAAAATTCTGCTCACCATCAAGGACTTCAAGCATAGCTGAAGCCGGATCTCCTCTGAAATCGTTGCTCATTTTATCTATTTCATCTAGCAGAATAAGCGGATTCTTAGAACCGGCTTGTTTCAACGCCGAAATTATTCTTCCAGGCATAGCTCCAACATAGGTTCTGCGATGACCTCTTATTTCTGCTTCATCTCTTACGCCGCCTAAAGACATCCTCACATAATTTCTGTTCAATGCACGGGCAATTGATCTTGCTATTGAAGTCTTACCGACTCCCGGAGGTCCTACCAGGCAAAGTATAGGCCCCTTCAAATCATTTTTTAACTTCCTGACAGCAAGATGTTCCAAAATTCTTTCTTTTACCTTTTCCAGACCATAGTGATCCTCGTTTAAAATTGCCTCTGCTCTTTCCAAATCAATTTTTTCATCAGTTCTCTTATTCCACGGCAAATCGAATATCCAATCCAAATATGTTCTGATTACCGCCCCTTCAGCAGAACCTGAAGGCATCTTCAAAAGCCTGTCCAATTCTTTAAGAACCTTTTTTTCTACTTCTTCACCAAAATTACCTTCCGCAAGTTTCCTCTTATATTCTTCAACTTCGCCGGTTATTCCCTCTTTATCTCCCAGTTCGCTTTGTATTACCTTCAATTGCTCTCTCAGATAATATTCCTTTTGCATTTTGTCCATCTGTTTTCTAACTTTGATATTTATGTCTTTCTCAATCTGCATTATTTCAATTTCTTTAACTATTATCTCCAGAAGTTTTTCAAGTCGAACTTTCGGTTGGAATTCATTGAGTATCTCTTGTTTTTGCTCAACCTTTAATATCAGATTTGAAGTTATAATATCCGAAAGCTGGTCCGGATCTTCAATACTCATAACAGACAAAACGATTTCAGGTGAAATCTTGTTGTTATATTTGGAATACTCTTCAAAGGCAGATACTACCCTTCTTTTTAGAGCTTCTATTTCCAATTTACTGTCATCATCTTCAACATATATTTTTTCAACAACTTCAGCCATAAAGAACGGTTCTGTCTGAGTAAACTCAGCTATTTCAGCCCTGCTTATTCCTTCAACCAAAACCCTTATGGTATCACCGGGAAGCTTTAAAAGCTGCTTAACTTTCGATATTGTACCAATTTTGTATATATCGTCAACATTCGGCGAGTCATTTTTAGCATCCTTTTGGGTAACTAGAAAAATAAGTTGATTGTTTATCATGGCTTCTTCTAAAGCCTTTATTGACTTAACTCTACCCACATCAAAATGGAGTATCATATAAGGAAATACTGTAAGACCTCTCAGAGGCAGCAAAGGTAATTCCTGTTTTTTTACAACCTTTTTCGCTTCAGACATTCAACCATCCCCCTTACTTTAAAAAATTTATAAAAACTTTATTCTAATCAGACATTAGCCACATCTTTATACAAGTTGCCGATAAATAAAATTCTTGAAGCTAAGTCCAGGTACTACTAAACTCCTCCACCCCTAGACCAGAAAGTTTAATCATTAAGCCTTTTACTTAGCTGTAACTATTGCTCCACTCTAAGAAAAGTATCAAACTTTACCAAGCACTTGAAAGTATAAGAGATGAATCTTCACTATTATAACCTCTAAGCTTTTCAATTTCAATGATTTTATATGGAATTAAAGGGAACTACTGCTTGACATCTGCAGAAAATTCGGTAGTAAAAACGAATTGCTAAAAACTTTTTAAATTCTCTTATATTTTGAAATTCCGACTTAAATATTGTGTAAAACAAAATTAATTCACTGAAACTTTTTCTGAAATTAGTTCATTTAAAATTATTATAGTATATATCACCCAAATCATAAATAGGTCTAATTTCCTCTTTTTTGCCTACTTTTATCGATATTAATTTATTACAGCCAAACAAGTTTGGAAAAAATTACGTAAACCCCGTTGAACGAATATAATTATTTATGTATAATACATCTTGACTATATTAAACGTAATTGGAGTGAAAAATATGATAAATCTAATAGACGGCGGGGTTACTGCTCCAAAAGGTTTTAAAGCAGCAGGTGTTGCTTGCGGCTTGAAAAATAATGGCAAGAAAGATTTAGCGGTTGTGTATTCCGATGATATAGCAGTTGCAACTGGAGTTTTTACCACCAACGTAGTAAAAGGCCACTCCCTTCAATTAACCATGAATCACATAAAAAACGGATACGCTCAATCAATTGTAATAAATAGTGGTAATGCCAATGCCTGCATAGGTGAACAGGGTAATAAAGATGCTTTGGAAATAGCTGAACTTACTTCTCAGCTACTTCAATGCAATGTAGAAAATGTACTCATCGGCTCTACCGGAGTAATAGGTATCCCTTTAGATATGACAAAGATCCGCTCAGGTATAAGAACCTCCATAGCCAGTTTGTCTCCGGAAGCAGGTCATGATGCTTGTGAAGCTATTATGACTACTGACCTTGTACCTAAAGAAATTGCCGTTGAAATCGAAATCCAAGGCAAAAAAATAAGAATCGGAGGCATGGCCAAAGGTTCAGGAATGATACATCCCAATATGGCTACAATGATTGGAGTAATAACTACCGATGCAAACATTTCCCGTAACCTTTTAGATAAGGCTCTAAAAGAAGTAATAGGTTATACCTTTAACAGAGTGTCGGTTGACGGAGACACAAGTGTTTGCGACATGGTACTTATATTAGCCAACGGAAAAGCAAATAACGAAGGGATTTCCAAAGAAGATACAGAATATCAAAACTTTAAATCTGCCTTAGAATATGTCTGTACTTATCTTGCAAAAATGATTGCTAAAGACGGAGAAGGAGCCACCAAACTTGTTGAAGTTACAGTGGATGGTGCTATTACTCCTGATGATGCCTATAAAGTTGTAAGTGCAGTGGCAAAATCACCATTGGTAAAAACGGCCATATTCGGTGAAGATGCCAACTGGGGACGTATTATAACTGCAGCAGGCTATTCAGGTGCTGATTTCGATCCAAATCTTGTAGATATTTATATCGGAGATTTAATGGTTTGCCAAAACGGTTGTGCATTACAATTTGATGAAGATAAAGCTAAAAGGATATTAAAAGAAAAAGAAGTCAATATTAAGATAGACCTAAAAAAGGGAACTTGCAGTGATAGAATATGGACTTGCGATTTCTCCTATGATTATGTAAAAATAAACGGAAGTTACAGGTCTTAATTATAAACAGTATTGTATGTATCCTATTATCTCTTTTGTTGAAATCTTAATAAAAATGTAAAAAAACTTTTCATTGCCCATTAACATATTAATTGTTATAATATTGTTAAGGGCAATTTTTATTCCCTTTTTGTTTCTTGCATTTTCCCATTTTTTGCAGTAATTTGTACTCTAATTTCATACTTTAGCTTACAATACGTTTTATTCAATTTTACAGGAGGAACTCTGTAATTCCAAGTTTCAAAAAAACTTAATATTATTCCGAAGATATGAAATTGAGAAAGGGAAAATAGGCGCTTTTACTTATCGCTAACATAAAATGTAATTATCAAATATATGGAGGGATCTATATGGCTTCACAATATGTTGTATTTAAGTTAAATAATGATAGATTTGCAGTAGAAATCGAGCGAGTATTGGAAATAATTCATGCACAAACAGTATTTAAAGTTCCTAATTCTCCTCCATACATCGATGGGTTAATTAATTTAAGAGGAAAAGTATACACATTATTCAATCTCAGAAAAAAGTTCAATCTTCCGATCGACGATGCTAATTTAGAAAATTCCAAAGTCTTAATTGTCAATTTTGGTTCTTCTTATATCGGCATATCGGTGGATACTGTAGATGGAATTTTGCAAATAGAAGATGCTTCTATCGAGAAAACACCGGATACTGTTGCCGATAATACTAAAAATTATATAAAAGCTGTGGCCAAAGTAAACGATAATCTCATTCTTTTGCTGGATCTAGAATCTTTAGTTGAAGTCTCTTCTGACTTAGTGTCGTCTGCTAAAGTAAAATAAGAATTAGGAATACAAAGAATATTAATTTTTTCTTATTCCACAAATATGCAGGTATCTTATATCTGTCCAGCTGTAATTTGATAGAGGATAATTAAATCTATCTATTGTGTGAGAAGCAATAAGTATATTTTCCATACTGGGTTTCAAACCAACTTTTACAACAACAAGAGAATGGTTATAGTTCGGTGCTCCTCCAAAGGAAAGCTGTATTATGTCGCCGGGCTTTATATCTTTTGCATCCACTTGCTCTGCAAAAGGTCCTGTTCCCTTGTTGTTTGTTAAAAAAGTAAAAAGATAATTTACTCCAGTCCAGGACGCCGTTCTTTTTTGTGCATCTAAATAGTACCATCCGTATATAGGAGTATGGTTCATTACTCCTCCTCCGGCAAAAATAACTTGTGATGCAAAATTGGTGCAGTCACCACCAAGTTTATCAAAATTATAATATTGCGGATTACGGCTAAAGGCCCATTTAGCTGCATATTGTACAGCTTTTTCCCTATTATATTCTATTATTTTCAGTCCGCTATACTGCATAATTTTGCTATAGGCCCCCTATATATACTATTATTTAGATAATAATGTAGTAAAAATCAATTTATAAATGTTAAGCGGTATTAATAAATTCGATTATCTTACTATTTCCCAAATTACATAACTCTTTTAAGATTAATATAGTTTGATTCTCTATTTATATTATGCATGAGAATTACAAAAAGGTAACTCTTAGGAAAATTTTATGTTAAATTAATTACTCATATATTCCATTCTTTACTTTTTATTGATTTTTTACGAAAAATATTGATTTATTTATTATATATATGCTATAATTAGGTAATAAAGATTTAATATATTTAGACCCATATTCTCCTTAATAGTTGGAGGAATATGTCTAGAATACATTAAATCCAAATTATTAAGGAGGATTGTAATATGCCCGACAAGACTATTATATGTAAAGACTGTAATGCTGAATTTATTTTTACAGAAGGAGAACAAGCATTTTATCAGGAAAAAGGATTCCAAAATGAGCCTCAAAGATGTCCATCATGTAGGCAAGCTAGAAAGCAACAAAGAAGAAACTTCAATAACAGAGGTAACAGAGACTTTAATAATAAATGGTAATTAAAGAAAAGGGGCGTTAGCCCCTTTTTAGTAATTTACTTCTTTTTACCGCCTTGAAAGAAGGAAACAATCACTTTCATTACTTCTCCTGCTATACTTAAAAAATCAAAAAGTCCTTCAGTACTTTCAGAAACAGTTGTAACCGTCTCACATATATAATCTTCAACAGCCTCAATTGTCTTTTCCGCTTTGCCTATTCCATCTTTCAAAGTTGCTGAAACATCATTGATGTTATTTACCACTTCAGGTAATGCCTCAGCAGTCTTATTTATGTTATCGGTATTATCCGATATAATTTTGTCCACACGTCTGATAAGCCTGATAATTTTTATCAATGCAATAATTAGTATAATTAAAACTATTGACCCTAGTAAAAAAATAATAAAATCCGCCAGATCCCTTATGCTAAAGCTTAAGGTATAGAGTTTATCCATGCTTCACCCCCGCGCCCGTGCCCCGATGCACTAAAATGCAGTTAATTCTCTATTTATGTCCATATAAAGAAAAAACAAATTGATCAATTTGTTTTTCCAATAATCAAGAACTATATGTCGCTAGTTTTCGGAAATCCCATTTTCCGCTTCCTCTTTGCCATCATCTTGATTATCTTGAGATATTTCAAGTTCTTCTTCTGATTTTTTGCGCTTTAATTCATGCACTTTTTCTTTTAACAAACCAGCAGCCTTTTTTGTGCCTTCAGATACTCTCCCAGCAGTCTTCTTAGTGTTCTCAGCAACCTTTTCCGCTACTTCTTTAACATTTTCGGCAAGTTCCTCTCTCGTTTCTTTGCCGGATTTAGGTGCTAATAGTACTCCTGCCGTTAACCCTACAGCCGCTCCGATACCTGCCCCTAATGCAGTATTTTTGGCAGCCTTTTTTCTAGCGGCTTTTTTCCTTGCTTTTTTCTTATTCTCAAGCAAGTCCTTTATATTCATATTCAAGCACCTCCTAAATTATTCTTAAACCGAATATGGTAAATATTATTATAATGTATTTCACAATAAATTCCAAGCTTATTTTCCAAATTGACAGTCCCATTTTTTTAGGACTAATTTCCTATTACAACAGACCTATCTTTCTGGTATAATATAAAGTATATATCTATTGTTTTCATACTGACTGTTTATATCTGATCCATCGACTTCTCTTATAGCTACATTAAGTAAAATTCTTTTAGTTTTTACCTTTTTAAATTTTTCCTTAACAAGGTGCATAATATGAAAACACACCATGTTAATGAATACTCAATAAATAAATACAAAGTAGTTGTTATATTGATATCTATTATATTGCTATATATATTAGCAGTACTTGTTATGCCATTTTTCCTCTTATATAAATTATACAAACTTACAATGCCTTGGTATTATACTGTAATATCTCTTTCGATTTTAGTCCTTATTTGCATCCTTGGTCTTAATCTCAATCATCACTTTTTAAAAGCCCGTAAAAAACTAACGGAATATTCCAGTGAAATTGAGTACAAAAATCTAGCTTTCATTCACATGTATAATGAATTAATGAAAACAAAAAAAAATTTGGATAAGTTTTCAGAAGAACTTGAAAAAAAAGTTTTTGAAAGAACCGAATCAATACAAAATCTTTTAAATAATGCCGGACAGGGCTTTTTATCTTTTGGAATTGATCTTATAGTGGATAAAGAATATAGTCTTGAGTGTACTAAAATATTCGGTCAGGAAGTAAAAGGACAAAATATAGGCCAATTAATTTTTCCTGATAATCACGAGATGCAGGAACTAATTAAAAGCGTAACTCACCAGGTATTAAATGAAAAAGATGAATCAAAGAGAGAAATATATCTTAGTTTGCTGCCCAATGAAGTATGTATTAATCAAAAGAAAATTCATGTACAGTACAAGATTATTAGAAAAAGTATATATACTGAAACTTACGCGATTATGCTTATATTAACCGATATAACCGACAAATATAAACTTCAAGTTCAAATGGAAGATGAAAAGAATCTGCTAAAAATGGTGGTCAACATAGTAAAAAACTACTCAGACTTTATATATTGTATTAAAGACTATAAAAACTTCTGTCATAAACGTATTTTTGACATAATCAATACATCTTACAGTGTAGAAGATATTATTATAAAAATTTACAGGGCAATTCATACCTTCAAAGGTAGTTTCGGACAATTCGGACTAAATAACATTACATTAAAGCTTCATCAATTTGAGAATGAACTTTCGGAACTGTTAAAAGGCATAAATAATATGAGTTTAAGTGATTTGGAAACTAACTTATTAAAATACAATCTATATGAATGGATTAATGAAGATATTGAAACTATCAAAAATATACTTGGAGATTCTTTTTTCAAAAACTGCGAAGTTATAGAAATAGATAAAAAACAGCTTTTAGAACTAGAAAACAAGATGCTTAATGTTCTTTCTCCTATGGATTACAATTTGATTATTCCTGATATAAAGAAAATTAGAAACATACCTTTTAGAGAACTGCTCAAATCCTATCCAAATTATACTTTATCACTGGCAGACCGTTTCGAAAAGCAAATAAATCCTCTTGAAATTGAGGGTGGAGATTTTCTCGTAGACCCCCATATATATAATTTATTTACAAAGTCTTTAGGGCACATTTTTCGCGACATAATGGAACATGGAATTGAATCTTGGGAAGAACGTATTGAGTCGGGTAAAAGTGAATCGGGAAATATAAAATGTACAATAGAACTTGTTGATAATATTATTAAATTGATAATTGCCGATGACGGACGCGGATTAGATATTGATTTAATAAGAAAGACTGCAGTAGAAAAAGGTTTTTGTACTGTGGAGGAAATTAATAATAAGGATGACCGCGAAATTATTTCTTTAATCTTTTGTGACGGTTTTTCAACAAGTTGTAAAACCTCAGATTTATCAGGCAGAGGTATGGGGTTAAGTGCAGTTAAAGATGAAGTGGAAAACTTAGGCGGTTCTATAGAAGTCAACACTGTACCTGACCGTGGAACTACATTTACTTTTCTTCTTCCTTATTACGACAATACTGTTTGGCCATCTATATCGGAAGTTGAATTCATGGAAAAGCTTCTAGACATCACAAAAGACTTTTTCGCCGGACAAGTGTTTTTATCTTATACTAATGACAAAAGTAAAGTCAATAAAGTTGAAAGTATTACATTAAGGGAAATTTCTGCATTAATCAGAGTAAGGGGAGTTATAAACGGGATATTTATTTTTACTGCCGATAAGAATTTATTGGAAACCGTACTTTCATATTTAAATTTAGCTCCATCGAATTCGGATGAAGAAAAAATTAGTGTTATAGATATTCTAGCTGAATATGTCAACATGATTATGGGCAAATTCACCAAAACAATATCACATCTAGAAGACTATATATACTTTGGAACTCCTATTACTTTATTTTCACAGCAAGCCAAAATTAGTCATTCAAGCACAGAAATATGGACATCCCTTTTAGAATCCGACAAAGGCAATATTGAGATAAATTACATTAACTCTATTGAATAATACTCCAGTACATAGGCCTTGCTTATATTTGTCACCTTTTATATTAATAGAGGTTTTTATAAAAAAATTTTGGAGGTATTTTAATGGCTAATGTTCTTATTGTAGATGACTCATCCATGGCAAGAAGGAATTTAAAAAACATACTTCTCGCTGAAGGTCATAATATTGTAGCAGAAGCGACCAATGGTGTACAGGCCTTTGTAGAATACGAAAAGCATAAACCTGACCTTGTAACTATGGATATAAGCATGCCAATATTAAACGGAATTGACGGTACAAAAAAAATACTTCTTTCTTATCCAGATGCAAAAATCATTATGGTTAGTGCAGTCAATCAAAAATTGATGGTTTTAGCAGCGCTTCAAAACGGAGCAAAACACTACATTGTTAAACCCTTCTCCCCTGAAAAAGTAATAGAAGTGGTTAACGAAGTCCTAGGTTTACCATGTAATTCGTCCCAAAATAATTGCAGCCCCATCATTGACCAAAACCAATCCACAGGTAATTTATCTCATTGTCTGCAACAGCAAAAGGATGAACCTGTTACAAGACCTTTCTTTATTGAAAATATAGAAGGAATATCTGTAGTCAATATATCCAAATACATGGGTGATAAATATCTACCTGCTTTAAAATTAGGAATCCAAAGAATTACATTAACAAAACCCATTAAAGTAGTATTCAACTTTGCTGATATAGAAGCAATTGAAGATGTTACTTTTAATGGTTTGAAAGAAATCATTCAAAATATAACAGCATTAGAAGGCTCATATGTTATGGCCTCTTCCAATCAAAATTTCGTTACTAATATTTTAGAAAAAGACAACTCATTACCTATAAAGCTTTATTCCGAAGCCCTTGATCCCACTAAGCTCGATCTGTAAGGTCATTAATTTCTGTTGTCGAGTAAAGGCTATAAATTAAGTTAACTAATATCCCACTCTTGGCTTAACGGTAAATATATGTCCGAAAACTCAATTAAAGTTCTTTCTACTCCATCGTTTTTCATATTACTGACACAGTTATCGTATTGGTCATCCATTTCCTCATCACTTAATATTTTTACCGGAAAGGACAGTATAAACTCTGTTCCTTTACCAACCTCACTATCAACTTTTATTTGACCATTGTGCATTTCAACCAGAGACTTTACAATTGACAGTCCTATCCCACTCCCTTGTGAATCTTTTACAAGGGATGAATTGACCTGCCTAAAACGCTCAAAAATAACAGACCATTTGTTCTTTTCAATTCCGATACCGGTGTCTTTTACCGATACATTTACTGTATCTCCAAGGTCATGTATTTTTATAGTTATTTTTCCGCCAGGTTTTGTAAATTTAATGGCATTTGAAATTAAATTGAGCATTATTCTTTCAAATTTGTCAGCATCAAGAGCCATAATTTTCTTCTGCGTATTTGATTCAAACTTCAGATCCAATTGCTTGATTTTTACAAACTCCTGTACAGAACCGACTATTTGCCTTACTACCTCAACAATATCCACATTTCTCATTTGCAACTTAAAAAAACCCGAATCGATTCTAGTCACATCAATAAGATTATTTATCAGTTTTAACAGTCGATAACAATTGTGTCTTATATTTCCCATATATTTATTTACTTTTTGCAAGCTTATATCTTTCTTTCCCATCTTTTCATAAGCAGACAGTACTTGCACTACCGAAAGAATTACATTGAGCGGAGTACGAAACTCATGGGATATATTAGTAAACAATTCAGTCTTAAGCTTATTATATTCAAGTGCTTCATTAAGCAGCCTTTCATTCATTTCCATGGTATTCTTTAGTGCGACCTCTGTTAATTTTCGTTCATTGATATTAGTAACGGTACCAAGCATTCTCAATGGTCTGCCATCATTATCCCAAATAGCTTGCCCCCTAATTTGAATCCATATGACTTCACCACTTTTTGTTATTACCCTGACTTCCAATTTATATTTGGGTATTTTCCTTTCAAGATATTCTTCTATGGAACTCTTTAATAACGGGACATCATCGGGATGAAAAAAACGTTCTACTTCACTACATTGCTCCGAAATTTCATTTATTTCATAACCAAGTACTATCTTCCATTCCTCGGGATAAATAATCCTATTATTTAATATATCCCAATCCCACAATCCGTCCGTAGTATTGTTTATAACCAATCTATATCTTTCCTCACTAATTTTAAGTTCATTTTTGGATTTATTTATTTCCTTTAGACTGCAATTTATCAATGCGTAAAGTAAAATTGCCGTACATATAACATAAAACCATCCTTTGTATATGGACACCTGTACTAACATAACATTATCTTTTACAAGTATTCCAGCTATCTTATCAGAAAGCAATATCCATGCTAAACCAACAATTATGTATATTATAACTATATTTAAAGCATTAAGTTTTTTTACAGCCTTTCCATATAGTTTTTTACAAATGCAAAACACTCCATTCAATACATTACTCTGTTTCATTAATATCTATCATCTCCATTGGCAATATTTATAATACACCATAATACACTTTATCACATTTTGTTCCATTTTTAAATTGAAACTTTATTTTATAGACTAAATTGTTACATAAAGACTGCTTATCGAAAACCAATTATTTAGCATTTAAAAGCTACTTAATTTCTTACCATATAAAAGAAAAATAGAGGACTAATTATCCTCCATTTTGTAATTTCTATGTTGCAATCAATTCAATATTTTCTCTATTAGATTATCTGCAAAAACTTTTAAAGTTAATATTCAAAAAATTCCTTAGTCTAAATCTTTTTGACAACAAAGATTTATTGTTTACGGCTATTATTTAATACCGGTTATTTTTATACTTCCTGCATCAATATCTACATTTAGGTCAATTTTATTTGCTGCCTCTTTATAGTTTTTTGAAATATAATATCCTCCATCCCTTTCCATTTCTATATCTTTAAAATTAGTTGAGTTAGCTGCCCCCTTAACCTTAACTTTCAAACCTGATTCCACAGGAACAAACACTTCAACTTTTGAAGCATCGGCATCTATTTTTACTTTCGTTTCTTTATACTCTTGTCCCAAAGTAAGTTTAAAAGAACCCGCATCTCCGTCAATATCCAATTTTTTAACTTTTAAATCTGTAAAATCCATAACCGAATCCACAGCATCTATTTTCATATCCAGATCCCAAATAACATCAGAATTCAAATTTAAATTTAACTTTCTATCAATAGATATTTCTCCTGTTGACAAAAGAGTATGAAAAAAGTTTCCAACCATCTTTTTTTCATCTGTTTCCAACTTTACATTCACACTTTTGTTATCACTTTTGTATTCCACATTACGTTCTATATTTATATCCTTAACCATTCCGTCTACCAGATTGGATTCGGTAGATCCTACGATTAGACTTAATGCTGAAGCTTTTAGCTTAAGTTCTCCCTTTTCCGTTTCACCAACATGCTCAATTGCATAAGTTTGATTGTTATTAATGATATTTTTCTCTATGCTGCTTTTTTCCAAATTCCTTTCTGTGTAATATCCATACCCCAACATCACTGAAAAAAAAGCCAGCCAGGTTAATATTTTAAAAAAAGAATACTTTTTTAATAAAAGGTTTATTCCTACCACTATCAGGATGAGAGCAACAGTCAATTCCATATTATCTACAAATACCGCAAATACAGACCAACTGAAAATCCCCCTTTGTACTAAAAAAATTAATAACCCTGCTGCTATAAGAAGTATCCCGAATCCTATCCCCTTTTTTCTCATTTTTACTTCCTCCCGTTTCTAAAAACAATAATCAAGCCAAGCAATACAAGCAATGCAGGTAATAGCTCTATAAAATTGATTTTAGGTATAAACTGCTTAATTAATAACAGAACTCCCAGTAATATGAGACTTATACCTAAAAAATTACTGGTCTTCTTAGAATTTGAGCTATCGAAATCCATACTATCTCCCATGACATGGGTAAAGTCTTTATCGCTGTCATACTCTCCCATCTTATAATCGTTATGGATATCATTATCATCATCAAAAAAGTTACTGGGTTTATAACTTTCATTTTCCGGCATTACAAATAATAAAATTATATATGCAATAGGACCTATTCCGCCAAATAAAGTCGCAAACACAAAACCAAGCCTTACTAAAGTAGGATCTATATCTAAAAACTCACCTATCCCTCCACATACTCCTGCTATCTTCTTGTCATGTTTGGAACGCCTCATTTTGCTTCCCATAGTTTACTTTCCTCCTTAAGTGGTGTTAATTACTAAACATCCTTCCGATATTTATTAATATCACAGTATATAAAACGTGTAAATTCCTTAATGATTAAATTCTTAACATATAATACGAAGCTGTTTTAAAAAAGTCTTAAAATTTTAAAAATTTTTACTAATAAAAATTCTATGTATTATTTACTTAAAGGAAAGATTAGTTAAATCTATTAACAGTAAAACTGTCTTATTCCGATAATATAAATATAGATATGAATAATTGTTTTATCTCCTATTTCTTCAGCCGAATTAAAATTTTTTGTTCTTTAGCGGCTACTGTTTCTGCCTTTTTATGTATATTCAACAAAACAGACTAAATAAGGGGAGGGTGTATTATGAGGATCTGGTATGATGTAAAAAAAAGAAGGATAATTATCCGTTTTACAATAGCAGTTATCTGTATATCTTCGGTTATAATATTAGTTAAAGGCTGTTATAATACTCCTTCCGGTAAACATAACTCAGCAAAGGATAACGCCAAACCAAGTTTGCCAGTTATTCTAAGCACTCCATCTTCTAATACACCAGCTAATAACAATATATTAAAAGTTACACCTACAACCATTCCCTCATCGGATGAATTAAAGCAAAATTTGATAACTGCTACATTTTTGCCGTCACACCCCAGATCTTTAGCAGAAGTAACACCGGCCACATCACAAATTTCTGTTCCAACCTCTACTTCAAATAATAAACCAATACAAACTGTATTAACCCCAAATACTCCAACTGTCACTTCAGATGTTTCAGCGAAAATAACAAGTAATTCTTCAATAGCTTCATTAAAAGTTTCGACACCTATACCTTCAAAAGTTGTCACACCAAAAGCAGTCAAAGCGCCAATATCTACCGTGTCACCTAAAAGTCCTACTTCTGCACCAAATAACGGTACATCATCCGGAGAACTTCAAATAATGTACTTTAACAGTATTACTACCTCTTCCACCAATACTATAAACCCACTGTTTAAGCTGATTAATAATACAAAAAACAATATAAATCTCTCAGATATAAGAATTCGTTACTACTTTACAGCTGATAGCGAAATAAAGCAAAACTTCTGGTGTGACTGGTGTTCTGCAGGAACTTCCAATGTTTTTGGAGATTTTATAAAACTTAAAACACCAAAGGCCAATGCCGACCAATACATTGAAATAGGTTTTAGAGATGATTCAGGCATTATCAAGCCTAACGAAACAGTTGAAATTCAAATTAGATTTTCAAAAGACAACTGGACTGAATACATTCAATCAAATGATTATTCATTCAACCCATCAAAAGAATATCTTACCTCGGATAAAATAACTTTACACTTAAAAGGAAATTTGATTTTCGGCAAAGAGCCTTGACTAATGCCACACTAAAAAAGTGAGGGCATAGAATCAAATCCCTCACTTTTTCTTATATCATTTATCATTAATATATATTTTAATTACCTTATTATTTATTCAATAATAATTCCCACAGGACAGTGGTCAGAACCCATGATTTCGGAATATATAAGAGCATCTTTAAGTCTGTCTTTTAAGCAGTCGGACAGAATAAAATAATCTATACGCCACCCGGCATTATTCTGTCTTGCATTAAACATATAAGACCACCATGTATACGCTCCCGTTTTATCGGGATACAGATATCGGAAAGAATCTACAAATCCATTACTTATGTAATTATCAAACTTGCTTCTTTCCTCATCGGTAAATCCGGCATTTTTTCTGTTGGACTGAGGATTCTTTAAATCAATTTCTTTATGAGCTACATTAAAGTCCCCACAAACTATTACAGGTTTATTCTTTTCAAGAGCCTTCAAATAAGATAAAAAGTCATCTTCCCATTTCATACGATAATCAAGCCGTGCAAGTCCCTTTTGCGAATTTGGAGTATATACTGTTATAACATAGTAGTCTCCAAATTCTAAAGTAATAACTCTACCTTCATTGTCGTGTTCTTCAATTCCTATCCCATAAGAAACACTAACAGGCTCAACTTTTGAAAAAATCGCTACTCCCGAATAACCCTTTTTTTGTGCATAGTTCCAGTACTGATAATAACCTTCCAAAGGCAGCGTAATTTGACCTTCCTGGACTTTTGTCTCCTGAATACAGAATATATCAGCATCTTCCTGCTTGAAAAAATCCATAAAGCCTTTCCCCATTGCCGCCCGTATTCCATTTACATTCCATGAAATCATCTTTGTCATTATTATAATAACTCCTTTTTAGAGCTCTATTAGTTAATATTGGACCCGTAGCATACAATTCCCCTATCAGAGTCAACAGTTACCACCGATCCGTTCTTAAGTATCTTTGTGGCATTATCAGCCCCAATTATAACAGGTATATCCAATGCCAATCCCACTGTGGCAGCATGTGAATTCTGCCCGCCTTCTTCTATTACTAAAGCTGATGCCCTTTTAATTATTGGGAGCATTTCATTGGTAGTATAGTGTGCAACCAATATATTTCCGTCAGAAAAATTCTCATTGGCTTCTTCAACCGATCTAATAACCCTTATTTCTCCTGTAACGGTTCCTGTTCCTATACCGGTACCCTGTACCAGCACTTTACCTACTAAATGAACTTTTAATATGTTGGTGGTACCACTCATTCCAACAGGTAAGCCTGCAGTTATTACAACCAAGTCCCCATTTCTAACCAGTTTAGATTCTAGTGCTTTTTCAACTCCATCATCAAACATTTCATCGGTAGATGAAGCTTCCTTAACAAGGAAAGGCAAAACTCCCCACGTTAATGCCAATTGACGCTGTACCTTTTTAGATACTGTTGTCGCAATTATTGGACACTGGGGTCTGAACCTTGATATCATTCTTGCCGTATGCCCGGAGTGAGTTACTGTTATTATGGCAGAAGCTTTTAAGTCTTGGGCTGTCGTACACGTAGCATGACTTATGGCATTAGTTACATTAGGTGAAAAATCATGCTGCATCTTTTGGAATCTATCCCAATAATCAACTGAAGCTTCTGCTTTTCTTGCAATCTTCGCCATTGTTTCAAGGGTCTCTATAGGGTATTTGCCCACTGCTGTTTCACCGGATAGCATTATAGCACTGGTACCGTCATAAATAGCATTAGCTATGTCACTGGCTTCAGCCCTTGTAGGTCTTGGGTTTCTAATCATGGAATCCAGCATCTGGGTAGCAGTTATAACCGGTTTACCGGTTTTGTAGCACTTTTCTATAAGCATTTTTTGTACAACCGGAACCTCTTCTACAGGTATTTCAACCCCTAAATCACCTCTGGCAACCATTATTCCATCGGATACTTTTATAATTTCGTCAACGTTTTCTATAGCTTCCCTATTTTCAATCTTTGCAATTACGTTTATATCTTCACCATTAAATTCTTCCAAAACATTCTTTATATCTTTAACATCAGAAGGTTTACGGACAAAAGAAGCTGCAATAAAATCAAAATCATTTTCCACAGCAAATTTTATGTCTTCTATATCCTTTTGGGTTAGTGAAGGTAAATTTACTTTTACTCCCGGGACATTAACTCCTTTATGATTGCCAATGGTTCCTCCATTTAACACTTCACATACAATATCCTTGTCTTTGATATTGATTACTTCAAGTTCAACCAAACCATCATTGATAAGAATCTTGTTTCCTTTTTTTACATCTTTGTATAATTCCTTGTAAGATATTGAACACTTAGTCTCATCTCCAAGTATGTCATCATTAACTAAAGTAAATCTTTCGCCCTCTTTCAGCACTATTTCGCCCTTGTCAAATTTACCCAGTCTAATTTCAGGTCCTTTTGTATCTAAAAGCAGTGCAATAGGTAAATTCAATTCTTCCCTAATCTTCTTAAAACGGTCAACACGTATTTTATGCTCCTCATGAGTTCCGTGGGAAAAATTCAAACGGGCAATATCCATGCCTTTTTGCATCAACTTTCTCAAAGTATCTTCATTATCAACTGCCGGTCCTAATGTACAAATAATCTTGGTCTTTCTCATTTAATATACTACCTCCAAAATTAAAATCTCCTTTACATCGAATCTTTTCGATTTTGTTTCTTCCATTTTAACTTGTAACATACATAATAAAAGCGCAAGAATATGTACACCCTTACGCCTTTGTAATACTTGTACACTTTTTATATATAAATATTATACATTAAATACCGAAAAGCTCAAACTAAAATCAAATAATGTAAGAATATTTTAATATAATTGTCTGAAAATTTCACAAGTACCATTTAATGATTTTTTTGAGCTATAAAAACTTATATTTTTATAATCTTATTACTTGTAAAATCCCACTTACTTATATATATAAACGAACCTCAATTAGAACTCAGCATTTTTAACGGTTCTTGGGAAAGGAACAACATCCCTTATATTGGTCATACCCGTAATATACATTATAGCTCTTTCAAAACCTAGGCCAAAACCTGCATGTTTTGTTCCTCCATATTTTCTCAAGTCCAGATACCACCAATAATCTTCTTTGTTAAGTCCCAGTTCTTCCATTCTCTTTTCAAGATAGTCAAGTCTTTCCTCTCTTTGACTTCCCCCGATTAATTCACCTACTCCAGGTACTAAAAGGTCCATGGCTGCAACAGTCTTGTTGTCATCATTCAATCTCATATAGAAAGCTTTGATATCCTTTGGATAGTCAGTAACAAACACAGGCTTTTTGAAAACCTTTTCGGTAATATATCTTTCATGCTCTGTTTGAAGGTCTGATCCCCATTCTACAGGATATTCAAACTTTTCATCTGCTTTCTTAAGAAGTTCAATTGCCTCTGTATAGGTTATATGTCCAAATTCCGAGTTCACAATATTCTCAAGTCTTTCGAACAAGGTCTTGTCAACAAAATTATTAAAGAATTCCATTTCTTCAGGCGCATTTTCCATGCAATAATTTATTATAAACTTAAGCATATCTTCAGCAAGTTCCATATCATCTTGAAGATCGGCAAAAGCAATTTCCGGTTCTACCATCCAAAACTCAGCAGCATGTCTTGCAGTATTTGAATTTTCTGCCCTGAAAGTAGGTCCAAAAGTATATATATTTCTAAAGGCCATGCAATAAGTCTCACCTTCAAGCTGACCGCTAACTGTAAGGTTTGTACTCTTTCCGAAGAAATCCTCACTATAATTTATAGAACCGTCTTGATTTTTGGGCAAGTTATCCAAATCAAGGGTTGTAACCTTGAACATCTGTCCGGCACCTTCTGCATCACTTCCTGTTATAATAGGAGTATGAACATACACAAAGCCTCTTTCCTGAAAGAACTTATGTATGGCATAAGCTGCTAAAGATCTAATTCTAAATACTGCAGAGAAAGTATTTGTCCTTGGTCTTAAATGAGCTATAGTTCGCAAATACTCAAAAGTATGTCTTTTTTTCTGCAGCGGATAATCCGATGTAGACATACCTTCAACTTCAATTTTGCTGGCTTTAAGCTCAAAAGGCTGTTTTGCATTTGGAGTTTCAACCAGCGTTCCTTGCACAATTATAGATGATCCAACAGGAATTTTTGTTATTTCCTTAAAGTTGGATATATTTTGCTCTTCAAAAACAATTTGAACATTTTTAAAGAAAGTTCCGTCATTAACTTCAATAAAACCGAAAGCTTTTGAATCTCTAATAGTTCTTACCCAACCTGCAACAGTTATTTCTTTATCGACAAAATCCTTTGTTTGTCTATACAAGTTTTTAATTGTTATAGTTTTCATACCTATTAACCCCTTTGTTAATTGATATTTTTCTTTAGATAATTCCAAAAAAAAATGGCATTTTATAATTATTCCATGTTTCGTGATATTACATTCAAAAACTTTATCACGAAATCGCATACTTTAAGAATAGCGAAAATATAGCTTTGGATAACTTCCACTCTAAGCCTCATCGGTTCCAAAAAAGTCCCGTGAAAAACCTCAGCAATATTTCAGCTATTTCTTACTATTTAATAGTACATATTTTAAGTACCAATTAATATTGTACACGAAATTTTACAAAATGCCACTATTATTATTCTATTTTAAATTATTTCTATAAAATTTTAAATTATTTATTAAAATACCCCTATGCCTAATTAACTGGGTTATTATAACAATTTTATATTAGCTTTTTCACAAGCCTCTATCATTTCATCGGGCCATATGGAAGCTTGCACCTCTCCTATATGAGCTTTCTTTAAGAAGAACATGCAAATTCTTGATTGCCCGATTCCTCCTCCAATTGTATAAGGAAGTTTTTTCTCCAACAGATCTTTATGGAACTTAAATTGCTTACGTTCCTCACATCCCGCTTCTTTAAGCTGTCTTTCAAGGGAAGCCTCGTCTACTCTTATTCCCATTGATGATATTTCAAAGGCTCTGTTAAGTATAGGATACCACAAAATAATGTCACCGTTAAGTTCCCAATCATCATAGTCAGGAGCTCTTCCATCATGCTTGATGCCTGACTTTAGAACACCACCTATTTGCATTACAAACACAGCCTTTTTATCCTTCGCTATCATATTTTCTCTTTCCTTGGGTGAAAGTGAAGGATACATGTCTTCCAGTTCCTGAGTAGTAATAAAGAATATATCTTCCGGTAAAATTTCCGGAATATCGGGATATGTACTGCAAACAAATTTTTCTGTTTTTCTTAATACTTCATAAATTTTTTTAACTATATCTTTTAGCGTATCAATATTTCTATCTTCCTTATTAAGTACGCGTTCCCAGTCCCATTGATCAACATATACGGAATGAAGGTTATCAAGGTCCTCATCCCTTCTTATGGCATTCATATCTGTATATAAACCTTCTCCTACTTCAAAATTATATTTTCCAAGAGCCATACGCTTCCATTTTGCAAGAGAATGCACAACTTCTACAGTTTTCCCGCCAATCCCCTTCACATCAAAGGATACCGGTCTTTCTACACCATTAAGGTTATCGTTCATACCTGTTTCCGGTCTTACAAAAAGCGGTGCTGAAACTCGGCTTAAATTTAATGCTTTTGCCAACTCGTTCTCAAAGTAATCTTTTATCTTCTTTATAGCCTCTTCAGTCTGCCTTACTGACAATATAGGATCGTAGTTTGAAGGTATTATCAGCCCATCTTTCATTTCTTTTTTCCTCCTCAACTTTTAAAAATTGTCACACTACACATTATATCATCGTTTTTAGCCAATTACTACAAAAAGCTATCGATTAATAAAAGAATTTTTTAATAATTAATCCTGCAAATTTGAATATATTCTTTTAATATTTATAATGTTGCTTCCTCCATTACTTTCTTTACAGCAAATATCATCTAGATTAGTCCCTAATTTTTAGCCTTGAAAGTGCAAATCCTAAAAAGTCTGAAATTAAAATATAAAACTCAAGGACAAAAGCCTTGAGTTTGTATTAGTCCATCTATCTATTACGGTGCTGTTGTAATTTCAATCCCCAATATTCTCACGTCTTCAATCGGTTTGTCATTGGAATCAACTTCAACGGCAGCTATTTTATCCACTATATCCATTCCTTCGTATACTTGTCCAAATACCGTATGCTTATTATCAAGCCATGGTGTACCGCCAACTTCTTTGTATTCATTCAAAACATCCTCGGAGAAACCGTTACTTTTCATTTGTTTTATCAAATCCTGTGTAATTGTCTTAGGAGGTGCCTGAACAATAAAGAACTGGCTTCCGTTAGTATTTGCTCCCCTGTTTGCCATTGAAAGAGCTCCTCTATAGTTGCGAAGTTTTTCACTAAATTCATCTTCAAAGGGTTTGTTCCAAATACTTTCTCCTCCCATACCTGTCCCTGTAGGGTCTCCCCCTTGTATCATAAAATTATCTATAACCCTGTGGAAAATTACATTGTCATAATATCCGTTTTTAGCGTGGGTAATAAAATTCTCAACAGCTTTAGGTGCTACATCAGGAAAGAACTTAATCTTTATATCCCCCATGCTTGTCTTCATAATTGCAATAGTCTCACCACTTGCAGGCGGTGCAAACTGATCTACTGCAGAAACAGGAGCAGTTCCGGGACTTTTGCTTCCTTTACATCCTGCAAAAGACAGCGGAATCACTAAGCAAGCCAATAGAATTAATACTTTTTTCAGCATATTAATCCTCCATCTTTAATCTTTTTGAAAATAGTATAACATATGGTATCGGAATCTGTAAATAAATCATCAAAGTTATATTTATATTGTATACTTGTATTGATGTATAAAAAGGAATTACATTATTGTTCCGATTTACTTCTTAGTGAATACTCCAAAGATGCACTCTACAAGCCATACAGCCATATAAACAAACATAATATCAAAACATACATTAAACAAGAATAAATGTTTGCTTAAATCGGCTTCTCCGTCGCATATTACAGGTACAATGAATTGAATAATACCAATAATCATTACAAGTAAAAAAGTAGAAAAATATATCTTCTCAGATACTCTATCGGCCTTCCTGTATTGAAAAATTAGTATTATTGTATAAACTGCAAAGAAAAGAACGAGAAACAATAAGGAATGGGGAAGTATTTTATCTTTGAAATCATTCCACAATCTAAAATTAGTTACCTCTTTTTTCGGAGTATCGTCATAATACTTTTCATAATTTCCGAACCCCTGTATAAGTTTAAAAGCACTATTAGCGGAAACTTCCAACTTCTTAATATATCTTATAGGATGTTTCAAATAAAACATGGCAACTTTAAACGGACTTACTTTGCTGTTAATCTCATCTTGGAAAGCTGCATCCTTAATATCGATAGGATACTCACCCATAAAATAATGAGTACCGGCAAGTAGTGCATATTCCTTATTCAAACCTAATTCCTCAAGGTCAGCCTGTGGAGTTTCCGAATCTTTAAGTACTCCGTAAAAAACCGATTGGTACTTGTTGCACACCCTGAAAACATTAGGAATCGAAAGATAGGATAATGCAGATATAACTAAAATTGCAGTTATAAACGTTGCAATCATTGATCTCCATTTTTTATCATTCTTCAATCTTAAAAACTGCAAACTAAAGAGAGCTATAACCATACCTATAGGAATGTACTGAATTTTTGCGCAAGTTAAAAAAATTGCTGTCACATAAAAACCAATAAGACCTAAAATTCGTGGATTTTTGCTTTTTGACAAGTATACAGCCAAAGCTATTATAAGCAGTAAAGTAGTAAAAGATAGTGCTTCTCCGTATAAGGAATTAAAATATGCTATATATCCCGCATCAGTAAATACTAATATAATTAACAAAACATAAATATAGTTAATTATAGGTATATTTCTTTTATCATATTTGGTTATAAGATATATAAACAAAAGAAGCATACAGCAATATAAACCGGCAAGAAATCTTACATCAAAAACCCCTTTATTAAGCAGCACAATGGAGCTAAATAATTTAGCTATAAGTACCAATATTACTTGGGATGAAAAATACCCTATACCGTTTACAAAAGGAGTAGTAGAAAGATATTCTATGTTCACATAATTAAAATATCTTTCATTATAATCGGAAGTTTTGTATTTTAACCCTGTAGTCACCATAATTCTTTCAAAATCGCCATTGTCAGCCACACCTATAATAGGTCTTATCATTAAAACCCCTGCTAAAAAAGCAGCAACAATTAATACAACTGCTATTTCCAATTTAAATAATCGTTTTCTCATCATATACCTACCTGCCATTTTATATTTTATTTATAAATTTTTGCGTGCTTTGTATAATTAGTAATTATTAAATTTGTATAAAATATACTCAAAAGATTGTAATTTGAACTTTTTAATAGATTGTGAGATTTTAAAAAAATAATATACGAATGTAAAAATTATAAGTTCTAATCATTATTACAAGATTTTATAAATTGCCGTTAAAAAATTGTTTAAGCCATAAAAAAATTGTATAGGCTATTTTTTAAACAACCTATACAATTAGCAAAATGACGATATTATGGGGAGTACTCGTTAGCTTTCAATCGGGACTATAGTTATCCACAGTTTTAATACATCGGAAAGCAAAATTCTATCAACTTTGACCTGATATTCTTTTCCGTCTACTTTTAATATTCTTTTATCGATTACTTCCGCCACCAAGTCTATATCAATACTTTTAACCTCTTTACCCAGAAGATCCTTGTATTTTTCTTTTATACTCTTTTCAACCAGTATTAAGTCAAACTCTTCTTCATTAATTTTAGAAAGCTTGATATTAAGCTCAATACTTTTTAGTATAAACTTTTTATTATTAATGGATTCTTGATACTTTTCAAGTTTTAGATTTTTTTCTTCAATATCACTTTCCAGATATTTAATTCGTTCAATGTAAGCATCAATTCTATAGCTGATAAGAGCATTTATAGCCGAACTTCCAAGCATAAAACCACAAATAAATCCTGTAATAAAGATAATTAAGAATTTATAGCTTTTTATTTTCTTCATCCAAAAATTGACTCCCCGCATTTTTGAATGAGCCTGATAAAACCATATCCCATATTGGCACCAACAACAGCTATAACAACATGAACAGCTTGCTTAATTATAGATTTTATTTCTCCTTTAAATATACCCTTTTCAATTATTTCAAAAGAAGAAAAAGTTCCACCTAATGCAACGGCTATAGCCCATATCTTTATAGAACCGGCTATGGTAAACATGGTTTTTAAGGGAGGATGGCCATTTATAATGGCACCAAGCCCTGCCATTAAACTTGCTCCTACTATTACTCCGAAGGATATAAAAAAGTTATAAATTATATTATTTATAAATGAAGACAAAAAACCACCGCCTTCCGGAAAATCTTCATTTATATAAAGCTGAAACACAAATTCTATAAAATAAAAGCAGAACTAATTTACTGATAGAAAATTGCATTTTATTCTTTTTTCTCCTATATAATTATGGTTAAAAGATAAGAAATATGTTTAAAAGAAATAGAGGCATATTAATTTTTACAAACCATTTTACTTTATAAAAAAGTGTTGTAAAATTAATAGAGCAATGGCTAAAAAAATATATAGGATGTTAAAATATGGAGAACTTTATTGAGATAGGAAATCAAAAAATTAATTACACCATCGTAAGAAGCCGCAGAAAAACCATTGGTATATCAGTTTCACTCAAAGACGGAGTCAAAATATCCGTCCCGCAAAAAATCAGTAATAAGCAAATAACCGAAGTAGTTAATGAAAAAGCTGCTTGGATACTCGAAAAATTATCCTATTTAGAAAGCATTAAATCTCAAATACCTAAATTGCAATTTACAGATGGTGAAAAACTTTTGGTACTTGGAAAAGAACATACTTTAAAAATAAATACATCATCGTCAGTAAAATTTGCCTCCGTTATTCTTTCAGGCAATTATTTAATTGTTAATCTTCCCCAAAATACTACCGACAGCTTATCAAACTTGGTCAGAAAACATATTATAGATTGGTACAAAAATTATGCTAAGGAAGTGGTTTCTGAAAGAATAAATCACTTTGCACCAAAGATGGAAGTAAAGCCTACAAACCTTATAATAAAGGACTTAAAATCAATTTGGGGAAGTTGCACCCCTAAAAATGTTATTAATATAAACTGGAAAATAATAATGGCTCCTTTGGATATTGTGGATTACCTGGTTGTCCATGAACTTACCCACATAAAAGTAAAAAATCATTCAAAGCAATTCTGGAAAATGGCAGAATCAATATATCCAAACTTTAAAACCTGTTCTAAATGGCTGAAACAAAACGGACATAAACTAACTTTTTAGATAAGAAATTATGGTGCCTATTATCACGGCATACCAATCCCGATAGACACCATAATCTCCTTGCCTCAATTTTTATGTTTTGATAGACAAAATCTATTTTACCACTTTCCTCTTTTCATATGAGTTTCCATTTCTGCCTTTGACCTCTGTTTTATAACCCATATCTCATCTTTTGCCCTTTTAAACAACTCCACGCAAGCAGGGTCAAGTTTAAGTTCTATTCCCTCTTCACATAACCTAGCAATTCTGCTTGAAAGTTCTACAATCTCCATATGAATATCATTGGTTCTGTCTGAGTTATAAATTTTCTGTGCATCTTCTGTGCTCAGTAAATCGAATTTTTCTTTTGGTGCATCACATTTAGGACATTTTTCCGGTGGCTCATCTCCCTCATGTACAAATCCACAAACACTACATTTAAATAATTTTTCCATTATAAATACCTCCACTTTTTATTTTTTATATTTTATGTATATATTAATATATAATTGATTCCAATTTATACTATCAAGCAATTATCCTATTAATTTCAAGCATATATAATTATTTATCCTAGAAACGTTAGTTATTCATTTAGCCTATACGAATTTTACCACCTTTATAACTTTTAAAACATTTTTATTTAATTTCATTGTATATTGTCACAGGGACGGTTCTTTTGACAAACTTATTATTCTTACTGTCTCCCTATTTATACCTAATATTTCCGCGATTTTTCGAAGGGATAACTGACTTTTCCCAATTAATTCTTTCACAAGGATATCTCGCTCTTCCCTATACTCCCTTCGTTTCAAATGCTCCAAAGATATATTTTTCTCAATAAGATAACTGTTAATGTATTCAAGAGTCTCTTCCTCATTTAGCAGCTCCTCTTCCATGTCCATAAAATCGTCATTATCTTCTTGATTATTAAATTCTTTGAAAAGAATTATTGCTCTATCTCTATCTTCTGAAAAGTAACTTAAAATTTCTTCGTGTTCTATCAATTTTTTCTGTCCCTTCTCCCCTTGTATGTATAATTGATAACTACTCCACTTGTATTCTTCTATTCTGCATATCCCTGCCTTTACCGGATTGTTATGTACATACCTTATTACTGATAAAAGATATCTTTCATCTTCTATGGGCTCACTTTTATATCTATCTTGAAATACATGGCCTACTCTTTTATATTTTTTATTAAAGTAATTTGCATAACTTGTTCCTATTCTTCTCATAATATTGGAAATCAAATCTTTTTGCTCCTTAATAACAAGATGAATATGATTATCCATGAGGCAATAAGCATAAAGGCAAAAGCCATCATCTTCTTTTTTATGATAAATAGTATTGATAAATCTAGATTTATCTTCATCATCTAAAAATATATTCTTTTTTTCATTGCCTCTTAACATCACATGGTATATATGAGTTTTACTAATCTGCCGTGCTGTTCTAGGCATTGAAATCCCCCTTTTAACAAATAATATGGTATAATATTACAATACCAAATAAAATAAAAATTGTCAAAAGAACCGTCCCTTTGACAATATAAAAATTTTTAATAAAATGTTTATATAATTTTAATCATTTCATTATATAATAAGATAATGTATAATATATAAGTGCATGATACAATATGTGGAAATAACTTATAATTTTTCTTTTTATTGCTTTATTTGCTACATTCCTTGCATGTTAAAGTTGAAAAATTAAGTTTTATAATTATAATAATATCAATAATATGTATTGAACTATGCAAGTATGCTTAAAATAATATATTAATTAATAACTAAATCTAAAAATTAACAGAGAGGTTAGTATCAATGTGGAGCAGAATTAAAAATTTTTTCAGTAAATACATAAAACTTTCAGAATCCCTTTTTATAACCCTTTTTATAGTGTTTACACTATTAAAGTGCCTTTATTTTCAATTCAACACAAAGTTGAATAAGGCCCCTTATTTTTCTTTGGAAAATTTATTTATGATAATTTCTACAATTGCTGTAATAGCAATTATTGTTTCCCTTACTTTGTTTATTTTCGACAAGAAAAGGCTTGTTGCAATCTTTACCATTAATTTGCTGTTAACAACATTACTTATTGCAGACACAAACTTTTTCAGATACTATTACAATCTAATAACAATACCTGTATTTTTTCAATTTAACCCTCGAATGATTAGTTCAGTGGATCAGAGTATTGTGAGCCTCTTCCAATTGAAAGATCTTATATATATTATTGATTTGCCTATTATGATTTACACATTTTTGAAGCTTAATAAAAGAGGGGTAGACAGCATACGCTTCTCTAAAAGATTTGCAAAATCTATCAGCATCCTAGCTGTAGCTTCAATTATTATAGTCAGCATTTCTTCTGCGTCGAATATAACTTCTTTTGCTTACAGCAATAACTATTCAGCAAAAAGCCTCGGGGTGCTATATTCACATTTTTATAATACTAAGCTCTTTATTGAAAAAACTTTATCTCAGAACAACGGTTTAAAAGAAGAAGAGAAAAAACTGCTAGAAAAATATTTCCAAAATAAAAACAAAGAAAATGCTACCGCAAGCTCTGCTAAATATAAAGGCATAGCTGAAGGCAAAAACCTTATTGTTGTTCAAATGGAAGCCATGCAGCAGTTTGTTATTGGAAAGACCATCAATGGTAAAGAAATAACTCCAAATCTTAATAGGCTTATAGAAGAAAGTCTTTACTTTGACAATATTTATTATCAAGTATCCGGCGGAAACACTTCTGATGCTGAGTTTTTGGTAAACAACTCCTTATATCCCTTAAGTGAAGGTTCGGTATATCATAGGTATTCGGAAAATACCTATCACTCCTTAGCATCCATTTTAAAAGACAAGGGCTACAATACTTATTCTCTCCACGCTTTCGACAAAACCTTCTGGAACAGGAATGAGATGTACAAGGCATTGAAATTTGACACATTCTTTAGCTCTGAGAACTATATAATGGATGATTTTGCGGGATGGAGCGGAAATGCCCTAAGCGATAAATCTTTCTTCCGTCAGTCCTTAAATATGATCGATACTTCAAAGCCTTTTTACAGCTTTTTTGTGACTTTATCCAATCATCATCCCTTTAACTACTTTGAAGATTTTGACTTTGATGTAGGGGAATTTGAAGGGGAATATATAGGAAACTTCATAAAAGGTGCCAACTATGCAGACAGCTGTATTGGAGAATTTATTAAAGATTTAAAGCAAAGAGGTTTATACGATAACAGTTTGATTGTTTTCTACGGTGACCATTCAGCTGTTCCAAAAATTGAAAGTGAAGGCCTTATGAAATTTTTAGGTATTGAATATAATGACTGTGATTGGGCAAAACTTCAGCGTGTTCCCCTTATAATACACTATCCGGGACAACAAAAGGGAGAAGTAATATCCACTACCGGCGGTCAAATCGATATAATGCCCACAATTGCTAATTTAATGGGATTTGATGTTCCCTATGCTTTAGGAAAAGATCTTATAAATACACAAGAAAGCTATGTAGTTTTAAGAAATGGTTCAATTATTACCGATAGATATATATATTTTAACGATACAAGAGAATTATACGACTACAAGACCGGTAAACCTCTAGATATTAGTTTGTACGAGAACGAATTGGAAAACTTAATTAACGAATTAAATATATCGGATATAATTATTTCCAATGATTTATTTTCAGACAAATCCTTTTTAGATAAAATTCATTAACCACAAACTTTACGAGCCGCTAAAAAAGCGGCTCTTTATTCTTTATAATATACCTATTGCTCCCTTACGCAAAAATTTTCACTTAAAATACTAGATAATTAATTGATTATTTCTTTATAAGTTACAGTACTTTTTGGTAAGTAAAGCATAAAATAAAGCCTCTTTAAATACAATAAAAAGAGGCTTCATGAAGGTAGATACTCTATAGATTATTCCAAACAAATTACACAGCTTAAACTCGAACTATTTTGAATTTAGATAGCAATTTATGCAAAAAACGTCTCCGTCCACTTCATCTTCATACATCTGCTCAAGTTCTATTCCACAGCCTTTACAATGGACTTTCCTTACTGCCACATCTTCTTTATCCTCTATGTAATGGCTACATTCGGTAATATCACATTGTTCACCTTCACATAACTCACATTTCTCCGAAGGATACCCAAATTTACATTTATACTCCATTTCATTGGATTCTTCATCGATATACTGCTTTAAATTTTTGCAGCTGTTGCAAATACAATCACTCATATTAAGCTCCTTTTATTCGGCTTTATTTGCACCGCAGCACTTTTTGTATTTTTTACCGCTTCCGCAAGGACATGGTTCATTTCTTCCTACTTTATTGCTTACTGCAATATTGGCTCTGTTGAAATCTTTTGTAATTTTATCTCTTAACTCTCTTGGCAGTACTTTATCCCATTGTGGAAGAGATGACAACCAAATAGCTTTTGCATCCAACATATTGTAGAACAGCTTTTCAAAATCAACCTCCAGTGAAACAATGGAGTCTTCACTTAACTTGTTTAAATCATATTCTTTTACAAGGCTTGTATTTATTCCATCCAAAAAACCTATGAAAGTTAGGTTGTCCATATCAAATCTTTTTGCTAAATCTGAAAGCTTACCGGTAATAACTTCGGTGTGATTGTCAAGTATATCTTCATAAGCTGCTTTCTCTTTTTCAAGATAATTGTTCCAAAACTTGTTATACTCTTCTTCCGGCCTTTCCATATCGGCAAGCTCTTGCCATTGATCGAACAAACTCATATTTTTCCTCTCCTTTATGTGCTTGCAATTTTTATTATTTTTGCTTTTCAACTACAGAATTTTTGCTCCAAAATCAATTTTACATAAATTTAGACAAATGTCAAATCTTCTAAGCTTACAATAAATACTAATATTCTACATCGTAGAGAATTAGTCCTGAACATGGGGCTTTTGGCCCAGCTAAGCTTCTATCCTTTTTAGCAAGAATCTCCGGTATGCTGTCAGCATTCATTCTGCCGGCGCCAACTTCAATTAGCGTACCTGCCATAATTCTTGCCATGTTATATAAAAATCCATCCCCATAAAACATGATTTCAACAATTTCATTTTCTTTTTGAATTTCTATTGAAAATATTTCTCTTACCTTGGATTTGTTTTTACTCTTCAAAGATGTAAAACTTGAAAAATCGTGCTCTCCCACCAAATGTTTTGTAGCCTTTCTCATTAAGTTTATATCCAAAGGTTCGGGTACATGAGTACAGTATTTTCTCAAGAACGGGTTATGCCTCTTTGCATTACAAATTCTATATAAATATTTCTTTCCTTTAGCATGGTACCTTGAATGGAATTTCTCATCCACTTCCTTAACTTCTGTGACAACAATATCTTGGGGAAGGTATCTGTACAAATAATCCAACATATCTTCCTCGGACATTTCACTTTCGGTATGAAAGTTTGCCACTTGCTTAAAGGCATGAACCCCTGCATCGGTTCTTCCGGAACCTATTAATTCAATCTTTTCCTTTGTCATTTCACTTAAAACGTTTTCCAACTTTCCTTGTATGGTTTTATCCGAATCCCCAAGCTTCTGCCATCCTCTATACTTGCTTCCGTCATACTGTATAACCAATTTTATATTTCTCATTTCTATTCTCCAATCCTAAGTGTAATTATAGCCCAGTATGACATTATATCCACTGGGCTATAAAATTATAAAACTCATTTCATTTCTTGGAGCTTTAAAATTATGTAATTATAAATAGGATTTTTAATTCCTAAGCCACTTATTTCATAGCATCAAAAGTCAACTTTATTTCTCTTAGGAATTGCTCGGTATTCACTATCTTCTTATTCTCAACCTGTGAAAGTTGTGCCAAATCCTTAGTCATTACTCCATTTTCTATTGTATCAATGGAAGCTTTCTCAAGCTTATTTGCAAAATCTACAAGTTCTTTATTACCATCAAGCTCACCGCGTTTTCTCAGTGCTCCTGTCCATGCAAATAATGTAGCCATTGAATTGGTTGAAGTTTCTTCTCCTTTAAGGTGTCTGTAGTAGTGTCTTGTAACAGTTCCGTGAGCTGCTTCATATTCGTACTTGCCGTCAGGAGACACCAATACGGAAGTCATCATAGCAAGGCTTCCGAAAGCTGAAGCTACCATATCGGACATAACATCACCGTCATAATTCTTACAAGCCCATACCATTCCGCCTTCAGATCTAATAATTCTGGCAACAACGTCATCTATCAAAGTATAGAAGTATTCTATTCCTGCTGCTTCAAACTTATCCTTATATTCATTATCGTAGATTTCTTGGAAAATATCTTTAAATCTGTGGTCATAAATCTTAGAAATGGTGTCCTTAGTTGAGAACCATAAGTCTTGCTTTTGGTCTAAAGCATAGTTAAAGCATGATCTTGCAAAGCTCTTGATGGATTCGTCAGTGTTGTGCATTCCCATTATAACTCCAGGGCCATCAAATTCATGAATTGTTTCTCTTATAACTTCTCCTGTGGAAGAAGTAAATACAAGCTCAGCTTTTCCTGCTCCCTTTACCTGATATTCAACATTCTTATATACATCTCCATAAGCATGTCTTGCAATAGTTATAGGCTTCTTCCAACCAATAACAAAGGGTTTTATGCTGTTCACAATTATGGGCGCACGGAAAACTGTACCGTCTAAAATTGCTCTAATAGTACCGTTAGGGCTCTTCCACATTTTCTTTAATTTGTATTCTTCCACCCTTTGTGCGTTTGGAGTAATGGTAGCACATTTAACACCCACTCCATATTTCTTTATAGCCATTGCTGCATCGATAGTAACTTGGTCGTCTGTCTTATCTCTGTTCTCCAAGCCTAAATCGTAGTATTCAGTATTAAGCTCAATATATGGCTCAAGCAGAATTTCTTTTATTAATTTCCAGATTATTCTGGTCATTTCATCTCCGTCCATCTCAACTAATGGAACCGGCATTTTTATTTTACTCATATCAATTACCCCTTTTTATATTAAATTATCATTATTACCACTATTTTTACAATCAAACTATTTTTATCAAACAAACTATCTATTATTTTAAATTAAAACAGGAATATAATCAAGAAAGATTGATAAAAATTTATCTAAGTCTTTTCAACCGCACTTTTATTAGCTTCAATCCAGTCAATAAACTGCCTTGCAGTCCTAGGTGAACGTCCGTTGTACCACATCTCCCATTTAAGAGCCTCTCTTTCAAGCTTCTCCTTATCATATGAAATGCCTCTCTTTTCCGCCAACCCTTCTACTATTTTTATAAAGTCTTGTTTGTCGGGAGAAGAAAATACTATTGTAATTCCAAATCTATCTGCCAACGATAGCTTTTCCTGTATTGTATCCTGGGATCGAATTTCATCGTCAGCATTACCCGATTGAAGCCCTAACCTATCACTAAACTTTTCTTTTATTAAATGTCTTCTGTTGGAAGTAGCATAAATAACCACATTTTGAGGTCTTGCCTGAATACCTCCTTCAAGTACTGCTTTAAGGCAGGTGTAATTCTCTTCCGCATCTTCAAAGGCTAAATCATCAATAAATATTATAAATTTCTGTTTCCTGTCCTTAAGCTGTGTTAGTATTTTGGGAAAATCTATAATACTGTTCTTAGGTACCTCCACAATTCGAAGTCCTCTTTTATAGTATTCATTGACCAAGGCTTTTACTGTTGAGGATTTCCCCGTACCTCTATCTCCATACAAAAGTACATTATTAGCCGAATAGCCATCCAAGAATTGCTCGGTATTACGGATAATTTCTGCCCGCTGTTCCTCATAGCCGATAAAATCGGAAAGCAATACAGGATCCGGAGAAGCAACTCCCTTCAGCTTTCCTCCGTTATCATCCCTTTCCCATACAAAGGCACGGAACCTTGAAAAAATACCTGTGCCGTTAGTCCTGTAAAACTCCCATAATTCTTCTGTTAATTTTCCCCAATCGTCCTCTTTGTACAATACTTCTTTTATTGATTCGCCTAATTCATTCTTTTTTATTTCATTGCCAGTGGCATAATCCCAATCGGGAAACTCTTTTACTGCTTCCATCTCAAAATCTGATGTGCAAAGCTTTCTAAAAGCATATTCTTTAAAAATTTCGGAGGATAGACAAGATATTTTCTTTATAGTCCTTAAGTCATTAGAAGCAGCTTTTATAAGCATGCCATTGATTTTATCATATTCCACACTCTCACAAGCTAAAGAAAAGGGGTTTTCGTCAGTAATAATCAAATCCACTATATATTCCCACAGCGTTTTCTTTCCTATTAATGCACTTACATTATAATAAACGGAATTGTAATTTTTCGCAAAGGTATTCAAATCCATATTATCGGTAAACAAGCTTTCTACAAAAATATATATACTGTTTAAAAGTTTATCATCCAATACATTTTTATATATTGATAATGAGTTTAATTTGAGTCTAAGTTCTTCCAATTTCATAAAAAGTTCCTCCACCTTATTCAAAAAAATTTATCCCAATATTAAAAGCCACATTATTTTAATCTTATTATATCTTAAGAATAATCTCTAAATAGAGATTATATCACTTAAGGTAAATAATCTCCATACATGTTTATAATTTATTGATATTGGTATAAGATAAATATATCTAAAACTTAAAGGAGGAATGTTATGAACTACCGAAAATTAGGACGGACAGGCCTTAAGGTGAGCGAAATCAGCCTTGGAAGCTGGCTAACCTATGGAAATTCCACCGAAAAAGCAACCGCCATTGAAATAATCGATACTGCCTATGATTTAGGTATTAACTTCTTCGACACTGCAAACGTCTATGCACTCGGAGAAGCTGAAATTATTGTCGGTGAAGCCCTTAAAAAATACCCTAGAGAATCCTATGTTTTAGCATCCAAAGTGTTCTGGCCTATGGGCGATGGCCCCAATGACAGGGGATTATCAAGAAAACATGTCTTTGAACAGGCCCATGCCAGCCTAAAGCGTCTTGGAGTAGACTATATCGATATATACTATTGCCATCGCTATGACCCGGAAACACCAGTGGAAGAAACTTTGAGAACAATTGACGATCTTATTCGCCAGGGTAAAATATTATATGCCGGGGTAAGCGAGTGGACTGCCGCTCAAATGGCTGAAGCATTACAAACTGCTGATCGTTACCTCCTTGACCGTATTGTTGTAAATCAGCCTCAATATAATATGCTCAACCGTTATATAGAAAAGGAAGTTATTCCCTTTGGAATTAAAAATGGAATTGCACAGGTTGTATTCTCTCCCCTTGCTCAGGGAATACTAACGGGCAAATACAAACCGGGTTCCGAAATACCGCAAGACAGTCGTGCTGCTGATCCCAATTCCAACATGTACATCCTCAACAATCTTAAAGATGAAATACTTGTAAAGGTTCAAAAGCTGGATAATTTGGCAAAAGAAATGGGCATTTCCCTCTCCCAGCTTGCTTTGGCTTGGACCCTTAGAATTGACAATGTGGCCAGTGCAATTATCGGTGCAAGTAAAGTAAGTCAGGTGAAAGAAAACGCCAAAGCCTCCGGAATAAAGCTTTCTGAGGAAGTTTTAGAAAAAATTGAAGCAATACTGGCATAGAAGAATATATAAAGAGAAATAACTTCCGCTTTTTGCTGATACTCTTTAAATCATGAGTTTTTAGCCAAATAATAGCGGAAGTTATTTTTCACTTACAGTAAAATATCAATGTCTTAAACCAATAGTATTAATTTTTTGAAATAGCCTTCTTATATATTTCGATATACTCTTTCGCAGACTTTTCCCAGCTAAAATCCGTTTCCATTCCCTTTTTCATGAGGTATTTCCAAGTTGACCTGTGATAATAAAAATGAACTGCTTCTTTTATAGCATAAAGCATATCGTGAGCATTGTATCTGCTAAAAGTAAATCCATTACCTTCGTGGGTTATTTCATCGTACTGCTGTATTGTATCCTTAAGTCCACCCGTTTCTCTTACAATAGGAATAGTACCATATCTTAAACTGAACATCTGACTTAAACCGCAGGGTTCAAACAAAGAAGGCATAAGGAACATATCGGCACCGGCATAAATTCTCTGGGAAAGTACTGCATCATATTTGAGATTCACCGACAATTTTCCATGATATCTCTCCTGAAAATATCTTAGTGCCTCTTCATATCTATATTCCCCAGCTCCAAGAATTACAAGCTGGATGTCCATTTTTAAAATATCTTCCATTACATAGTTTATAAGGTCAAAACCTTTCTGGTCTACTAATCGTGATATTATACCTATAAGCGGTATATCTATTCTCTCCTGCAAACCAAGGCTCTTTTGGAGCATTTGCTTGTTCGTCAACTTACCTTCAAGGTTGTAAACACTGTAATTGGCAAAGATTCTGTCGTCGGTTTCGGGATTGTTTCTTTCCATATCAATACCGTTTAGTATTCCATATAAATCTGCAGATCTTTTGTTTAAAACATAATTGAGTTTCTCTCCATAGAAATCAGTCTTAATCTCTTCTGCATAAGTCTTGCTGACTGTCGTTACTATATCGGAATAAACAATACCGGCCTTCAAATAATTTATATCGTCAAAGAACTCTATGCCGTCAGGAGTGAAATATTCCCACCCCAGGCCTAAAACTTCCCCTAAAACCTCTTTCGGGAAAACTCCCTGGTATTTTAAATTATGTATTGTAAACACCGTCTTTATATCCTTATAAAACTCGTTGCTCTTATAATGAGCTTTGAGAAGTAAACTTATTACACCTGTCTGCCAATCATTGCAGTGTATTATATCCGGTTTGAAATTAATTAAAGGAAGCATTGACAATACTGCTTTTGAGAAAAACGCAAAACGTTCCGCCTCATCATAATAACCGTAATACCCGTCTCTGCCAAAATAATATTCATTGTCAATAAAATAATAGATAACCCCGTCACTCTCATATTTCAATATTGCACAGAATTGATGTCTCCACGAAATATCCACATATATATAGCCCAAATATTCCATTTGATCCACATACTCTTTAGGAATACTTTTATACTTGGGCATAACTACTCTTGTATCCTGGCCTAAATCGTTCAACGCTTTAGGCAGTGAAGCTGCTACATCAGCAAGTCCGCCGGATTTTGCAAAGGGATCCACTTCCGATGAAACAAAAAGCACTTTTGTCTTCTTCATAATATCCTCCTGTGTACAGTAATTGTGGGTTTTAATTGTAATTGACAGGCTATTTTAACAGCCTAAATTTTTTCGGCTGCACAATGCCATTATAATAAATATTCCCAAAATATAAAAATATTTTTATATTTACATATATATATCGAACTTTTTTTAAAGTATATTAGTCTAATAATAAAATTTAAAACATTTCACCTAATGGGTAAAGTTTTAAAATGCAAAGGTGGTGACCACTAATTTGACTGAACTTGTTGAAAAAGCTAAAGCAGGCGACAAAAATGCTTTCATGGTTCTCGTAGATACCATGAAGCTTCAATTATATAGAACTGCACTAGTTAAACTCGGCAACGAGCACGATGCTTTAGATGCTGTACAAGAAGCACTTTACAAAGCTTTTTCAAACATAAAAAATTTACGGGAAACGTGCTTTTTTAAAACATGGCTAATTAGGATCCTAATGAACGAATGCTACAACATCCAACAATATAAGCGAAGAATTGTTCCTTTCGATAGTTGGCTGCATCAATCGGAACATCAACAGGAAAACAAAACGGTGGATTCCATCGATATACAAAACCTAACCGTCAAACTTGATGATATATATAAAGAAATAATTGACCTTCGTTACAACCATGACTTGAAGTTAGAAGACATAGCAATAATTCTCGATATACCTGTAGGCACAGTTAAATCTAGACTCAACCGGGCCCATAAATTACTCAGGGAACAGCTGCTGACCCAAAATAATTCTAAATAAGTTGGCCAACTAGAAATTGAGAACATTATATAATGTTTACTCATACCAATTTAGATATTTGAATCATAGAATTATGAAATTTTCAGAAATGACTCTTTTGAAAAGGAGGTATATTCATGAACTGTAAAGATATAATTGACAATCTTGAAGCATACATACAAAATGATCTTACTGAAAAAGAGATTGCAGAAATAGAAAAGCACCTTACCGAATGTGCTGACTGTCTAAATGAATATTTGCAAATTAAAAATACCATTATTCATATCAAAAATGCCTATGGAAAAATTGAAATGCCTCAAAAGCTAAGTAATTTTTCAGTATCTTCAAAAAGCAACAAAGGCAAAAAGTACCATTTTTCAATAAAAAAAGCTGCCATAGCAATAGCCTGCGTATTTGCTCTGCTATTAGGAGCCGTTTTAGTACCAAATTCCCTTTTTACTCAAAAGGTCAGTGCTGGAGACTATAGAAAGGGCTTTACTCTTACTGCATTAAGTTATGATTCAACAGGAGTTAAACCCGATAGTGAATTTTTGCTTGAATCCCAAAAGAGCATTACGCTTTCCGATCTTGAGGCAAATTTTTCAATTGATGGTGAACCAAACCCCATTATCTCGGAGAATAGTTCGACCTCTTTTAAAATCAAGCCCTCAAGACAATTTGAGGAAAACCGCCTTTATACTTTCCGCCTAAAATCACAAGACAGTGCTGACATAACCTGGACTTTTCAGACCAGCGCTGCTTTTAGAGTCCTTGGTTCCTTCCCTGCCGATAAAACAACCGATGTGCCCACCAACTCAGGTATAGAGATTTATTTCAGCCATGAGGAATTTGAAGATGTGGACAAATATTTCGAAATCTCTCCACAAGCGGAAGGACGCTTTGAAAGGCATAAAAAAGCAGTGGTATTTGTACCTAAAGAGTTAAAAGAAAGCACCGTATATACAATCAAAATAAAGAAAGGTCTGAAACTTAACGGCACCGAATATGCTTTAGGTGAAGACTTTGAGTTCCAGTTTGAAACAACCTCAAATTCAGGAAAAAACTATCCTATGTCCATCTCATACAGTCAAACTGTCAGCGAATATCCAACAAAATATAGCCCCATTCTTCCTATTTACTGCAATTCTTTCTCCGGTTCTATAAAGGAACTTTTGGAAGTAAAGACAAGTGTTTATGCCTATAATAACATTGATTCTTTTATTCAAGCTTTAGAAGACAGATATTCCTCGGAAGAACTGTCATGGGCTTATAGAAGTTATTCTGAAAATCATGCTTCTGTGGACAAACTTAACAAGGTTGCTGAATTCCAACAGGAAATTGATCCGAAATCCGATAATAAATACATCAAGCTTCCCCAACCGCTGCCTCAGGGATTCTATCTTGTAGATAGCCAGTGGAAAGAATATAAATTCCAAACCTTTATCCAGGTAACAGACATCGGTATCTATGCCACTAGCAGTAGCGATAAAACCCTCCTATGGCTAAATGACTTAAACAGCAAATCTCCCATACATAACGCAAGAATATCGGTTATTGGCTCTAATATCGTTTATAACACAGATAAGGAAGGTATAGCTTACTTCGATAATCCAAAACTCGATAATAAGAAGAACAGAATTTACTTTAAAATTCAAACTGATGATAACAAACAAGCTGTACTTTCAATTGGTTTAAACGATACAAATCAAGATGAAAATATCAATATGTACTGGAGCTTTGTACAACTGGACAGAAATCTTTATAAACCTGATGACACGGTAAATTTCTGGGGATTGGTAAAAAACAGGTACTCTAAAGAAAAAATAGATTCCCTGGTTGTTCAAATAGATGAAGTTTATGACTATATTCAACGATATTTCGACTATAGACTTGAGGGTAAAGGCATTATAGGTTACTATCCTATGAATGAACCTCCCCTCGTAAGTCAAGAAGTATATGTTAAAGACGGAGTTTTTAGTGGAAATTTCCAGCTTCCCAACTTAGATCCTGGAGGATATCAACTGACTGTAAAAAAAGGCAATAAAATAGTTGCCGGCTCATATATACTAATAGAAAACTACATCAAACCTGCTTTTGAACTCAATATTTCAAAGGACAAAGAAGCAGTTTTCCCCGGAGAAGAAATAAATTTCAATATCAACGGGGCCTTCTTCGAAGGAACTGGTGTTGCAGATTTAGAGATTAATTATAACATTTATGATCCCACCAGCTACGCAGAAAATTTCAAAAATACTGCTACTACCAATTCTTCCGGAAGTACCAGTGTAAAATATACTCCTAATGTGGACAAATACTTACAGGGCGAACAGTATATCCATTTTTATGCCCATGCTGCCAAACCGGAAATTGGTGAAATTTCTGGCAATACCGATGTGCGCCTTTTTGTAAATGACATTGATGTCAAACTTGAATCGGAATTAATCAATCAAAAGGGCGTTATAACCGCCAATGTGAATAAAATTGTTTTAGACCGGTTAAACAATGGAACTGCCAAGGACAGTAACGATTACTTGGGTGATCCCGTAAAGGGTAAAACCCTTAAGGGAACCATATACAAAAATACCTGGGAGAAAATTGAAGACGGGGAATACTATGATTATGTAAATAAAGTTATCCAGAAAAAATACAAATTCAAAAAGAAAAAAGAAGTTTTCGGCCAAATATCCATGACCACCGATGCCTACGGAAAAGCAACTGCTTCTTTCGATGTTCCTTCTATTGAGAATGAATACTATACTGCCGAAATCACATGTACCGATAATTCCGGTAGAAATATGAAGTTTGAATGCTATTTTGGGGATTATTCTCACTACAATTTCTATGAATATGACAGATATTTCCTCCGCGGAGGTAAAGAGAAATATAAAATAAACGAAAAAGTGGATCTCATCTTCAAAAAAGGTTACGATACACTACCCGATGGAAAGTATCTTTTTATCAAATCCCAAAACGGTATAAAGGATTTTGAAATAAGTACAAAACCCAATTACAGTTTCATTATGGAGGATAAATACCTTCCCAATGTTCATGTAACGGGTGTATACTTTAACGGATTGACATATAAGCAATCCGATGAGTATAATGTCGTTTTCGATCACGAAGAAAAGAACCTTGTGATTGATGCAAGCCTGGATAAGGATTCCTACAAACCCGGTGATGAAGTTACCGTTAAAATAAGTGCAAAAGACAAGAAGGGTAATCCAACAAAGGCATTCATCAACATAAGTATTGTGGATGAAGCATTGTTCAAACTAAATGAAGATTATTTCGAACTTCTTCACACACTATACTCCGGTGTACCTTCGGGAATTGACTATAACTATATATCCCATGTAAATTCCGATTTCTATGGAATAAGAAGTGAATATACAGTAGTTACGGACACCTTAATCTCTGCACCTAGCAGGAAAATTTTAATTGAGTTCAGTGAATCTGTGGCGACCGATTCCAGTTCTAACCTTAAAACCAGAAGCGACTTCAGAGATACGGCATACTTTAACACCATAGCACTAAACGATGAGGCATATGGTGAGGTGACCTTCAAAGTTCCCGACAACATAACTTCATGGAGAGTAACCCTTTCAGGCGTAACCGCCGACCTTCTGGCCGGAAGTAATACTGTTAACTTAAACGTCAGTCTGCCCTTTTTTATAAATTACAGTCTAAACTCTACCTACTTGGTTGGGGATAAACCGGTTTTAGGTGTCACAGCCTATGGCAAAGACCTTCAAAAGAACGAAAAGGTATTCTTTGAAGTTTATGACGCACAAAGTCGGAAGCTTATAGCCAGTGGAGAAGGAAAAGCTTTTGAAAGGGTCAATATCCCTTTGCCCGAGCTTTCCGAAGGTAAAAAAGAAATAATTATAAAAGCTCTAACACCAACAGGATTGAGTGACTCATTGAAACATTCCTTTGAGGTTATAAAAACTTATCATGAGATTGAGGAAGCTTTATACTACGATCTCAAACCCGGTCTGAAGTTTGAAGGCGGAACAAAAGGAAACACCAAACTTATATTCACCGATAAAGGCAAAGGCATGTACTTAGATGAACTTAATAACCTTATGTATACATCCGGCAACCGGATAGACCAAAAACTCACAGCTCAAAAAGCGGCTGAATTAATAAAAGACCACTTTGAGCTAATGGATATAGGAAACATAGCACAATTCGATGCCACAGGCTATCAGAAGGAGGATGGGGGGATAGCCATACTTCCTTACGGAGACAGTGATTTAGATATAAGTGCCAAGCTTTCATCACTGCTTAAAGACAAGGTCAATGCCTTCAGATTAAAAGAATATTTTTACACCAAGCTGTATGACGATTCTCCCGGGCTTAAGGGAAATGCCCTTTTTGGTCTTGCGGTATTAAAAGAGCCTGTACTCTTAGATCTTGACAAAGCAGCAGAAGTTGAAAACGCTACCATCAAAGATCTCTTATATATTGCCCTTGCCTACTGTGAGCTTGGAGAATTGCCTAAGGCTGACAGTATATTTGTTGAAAAAATAGCCCCCCATATTAAAGGCTTTAAACCTTATTACAGAATAGATACCGGAGAGGACAAGGATGATATTTTGGAATGTACGGCACTGGCCGCAGTATTGGCCTCCAAACTTGACAAACCCCATAAGTCAGGTTTTTACAAGTACTGTATAGAAAATAACTCAAAAAACATAATCACAAGTATCGAAAGACTGATGTACATTGAAGAAGAAATAACAAAAGCCGATAACGGTCCGGTATCTTTTAGCTATACATTAAACGGCAAACAATACACGCAGTCCCTAGATAACGGAAAAACCTTTACCTTGACAGTTCCGTCAGAAAATTTAAAAAATCTGAATATAACCGATGTAAAGGGTGATATTTCCATGATATCCATGTTCAAAAAGCCTCTTACATCGGCCGTAAAAACCGATAATAGCTTGACTGTCACTAAGTCCTACTACAATACAAAGGGAAATAAAATAACTACCAACTTCAGCCAGTCGGATATCGTAAAAGTAGTAATTACATGGAATGTAGGTGCGAAAGCCCTTAATGGAACTTATCAGATAACAGACTATCTGCCCTCGGGATTAAAACTGATTGACAAACCCATAAGTATGGGAGGTGGAGTAAACAGCAATGAAATAGACTATATGGAATCCGACGGACAAAAGGTAACCTTCTATGTGAGCAAGTATCAGAGGGATAAAACTCTTACCTACTATGCCAGAGTTATAAGTCCAGGGACTTACAAAGCAGAAAGTACGATTATACAAAGTGTATCTTCAAAGGAAAGTATGAATATGAGTGAAACATACACCATTGAAATAAACTAATGCCTTTGAACATGCAAAATACACATACTATAATTTTCGCTGACTAACAAAACAAATTCTAGAATTTATTTTGTTAGTCAGCACTAATTTTCTAAAGCCACTGCACTGTATTTATTCTGCTGAGCTTGGCCTAAGATTTATAATCAGTTGCCGAAAGCTTAAACTGTCGGGTAGCAGGCTAACCATTATTGACTGGCCTGCTACCCGATAAAATTATCACTCCAAAACTAACTATTTTTTGCGAGAATCCTATAATGTAGGCGTTGCAGCCTATTTTACCAACAGGTTGTCATAGGGTGAAATACCCGAGGGAGTCCTTTCTCCAATTACATCCCACTTTTCATAAAACTCTTTCAAACTTTTTTTAAAGCGTCTCACAATTAAACTAGAGTTATTTTGATCATGTTCATTCAATATAGACAATAATTCTTCCAAATCTTTTGAAAGCTGATTAATAAACTTTATTTCATTCTCCGATATAATTCCGTCTTCTACAAAGCTACCTTAATATCCATCATCTTTTAATCCACCTTCAAGGGTATAAGCAATATGTTTGAAACCTTGTTCATCCCTCAAATAATCAAACTCATTACCAAGAAAATATGACCCATCTTCCAAAAATGGGTCAAGCAAATATAATTCTTTAATTAGCTGACTATAGTTACCTTCAAATTGTTGATAATTCTGTGGTATGAGGGTTTTGCAAAGCTTCCAATAAGCCATAAACGCTTGAGATATACGTTCTGGAAAAATTCAAAAAGTCCTTTCTTCCTGATTTTTATTTCTGTAATTTTTAAAATTAAAGTAACCGGATATAAAAAGCAGTATTATTAAAACTATTATTGTAATTTTACTTTTCATTTTAATTCACCTTTAGGATTAACTTTTACCTCTAGATATATCTAAAGTAGTATTTTAATTTTATGTTATTTTTCATTTCTATATAAAAATTAACAATAATTTCATCTGTGTATCTAAGGCATTAATCTTTTAGATAATTAATTCACAATCAATTTTATCCTACTTTCCAACTAATAAATATATCCAATATTTCCTCACTTTTAATTTCGATCCAATTACAGGCATTATAACGCATTTTATAAATGCAGCCAATGAATATACCTAAAATATATTCTATATTTGCTTATAAATCGAAATACTCGAGAGACAAAATCCACTTTGGATCAATGGGAAATAGAAAAAAAGAAGGGCCTAGATGCCCTATACCTTTATTCTAATGCCCAGGTCATGTAATTTTCTATCAAAGTATCACACTAAATAACTACTCTAAACCAGCTCCAAGGTTCTAGCTTAGGTGGACTACACAGAAACTCCAATTCCTCCCCTGTGGTAGGATGCTTAAATCCAATACCGTAAGACCATAAAGCAATTTGCTGCCCTACCTTATTTAGGCTTTTACCGTATCTCTGATCTCCATACAAAGGGTGACCGATGTGTGAGAACTGTACCCTTATTTGATGGGATCGTCCTGTATGTAAATCAACCTTAACTAATGTATAACCCTTCTGCTCATCCAAAACAGAATAATCCAATACAGCTTGTTTCGCACCTTTTACTTCCGGAGAAACAACGCTTACCATGTTGGTTTTTTCGTTTTTCAAAAGATAGTTTTCAAGTCTACCTTCTTTATTATCCAATTTGCCGTGAACCACCGCGACATAAGTCTTGCTAAGTCCCCTTGTACGCACTTGGTCCGATAACCTTGATGCTGCTTTTGACGTTTTGGCAAAAACCATTGCACCGCCAACAGGCCTGTCCAATCGGTGAACAAGCCCCAAATAAACATTCCCGGGTTTATTATACCTAAGCTTCAAGTCTTCTTTAAGAAGTGTAAGCATATCAATATCATTGCTGCTGTCCTTCTGGACGGGAATATTAATGGGCTTTTCCACCACCAGCAAATGATTGTCTTCGTACAAAATATTAATCTTAATGCTCTTATGCTGGTCCATTAACTTTTTGCCTCCCAACGGCCAAAAATACCACACGGAAGAACCAACCCAGTTGACGATACCGGAATCCCAACTTCGCCCGAAGATACAATTCCTTTATACTTTTTTCCTATTGTCATCTTTAAGATATTTTCCACCACTATCGGTGAAAAGCCGGTAGTATATGAATTTATTAAAAAGAAAAGAGGTTCTTTTGACAATACATCCATGCATAGCTCAACTAAAGGATACAACTCATCTTCTATTTTCCATATTTCCCCTTTAGGTCCTCGTCCATAAGATGGCGGATCCATTATTATAGCATCATAAAAATTTTCCCTTCTCTTTTCCCTTTGAACAAACTTAATTACATCATCTACAATAAATCTGACAGGTCTGTCTGAGAACCCCGAAAGACTAATATTCTCTTTTGCCCATTGTACCATACCTTTTGCAGCATCCACATGACATACCGAAGCTCCTGCAAACGCGGCAGCAACTGTTGCCCCTCCTGTATACGCAAAAAGATTCAATACTTTTATAGGCCTTTTGGCAGAACGTATCTTATCTATTATCCAGTCCCAATTAACGGCTTGTTCCGGAAAAAGCCCTGTATGTTTGAAACCTGTGGGTTCTATATGAAAAGACATTCCTTTATAAGATATCTGCCATCTTTCCGGAAGCTTCTTTTTAAACTCCCACTTTCCTCCCCCACTTGAACTTCTATGGTAATGTGCATCAGCTTTACTCCATAATTTGCCATTACCGTTTATAGGCCAAATTATTTGAGGGTCAGGTCTTCTCAATATGTATTTTCCCCATCTCTCAAGCTTTTCACCATTCCCGGTATCTATCAATTCATAATCCTTCCAGCCATCTGCAAGTAACATTATATATAAAACCTCCATTCCTAATGTTCAAACTGCTCTTAAACTTTAATTCTCAAACTTCCCTGTGGTACTGCGCAATCTTTTTTCAAAGCTTAATATAACACTTGAAATATTATATCACAAAAAGTTCTTTTTTAAAGATTGGCATATTAGACTCTTCTTTGTTTTACACAATATGTAAACGTCATCATTTTTATTGATCTAATTTTGTAACAAACTCCAATGAATATGAATAGTATGTAGTATCAAAGAAAAGGAGTTGATGTTTAATGTCATGTAATAAGGGGATCTTTGGAGACAACTGTGAAATATTATTCTTCATCTTGGTATTCCTCTTGTTGTTCTTCAACGGCTATGGCTATAGGGAATAATATTGCCGGCAGCCTTAATTATCAAGGCTGTTAAAAGAAAAGTAAACTCAATTTTTACTATTTTATAATTTAATTAAGCAGCAGTAATGTAAAAAAACTTAAATTTACTTAAGTGAAGAAAAATATCCGCTTAAATCCGACATATTCAGCTTTTTCAGCAATTAAACAAGCGGAAGCATCATCTTCACTTGACCTTATTGTAAAAATATTGATGGAGCATCCTATGCTTGATGCTCCATCAATACTTTATTCCGCTTTTTCAATTTACCCTGTTTCTGCTTTCATTATTTAAAAAGGCTTTAATATTAAGCTCTAGCTCATTTATAAGCCTTTTTCTAGCTTGAACACTCGCCCAGGCTATATGCGGCGTTATAAGCAATTTATCCTGCTTTTTCAAAGTCATAAGAGGATTATCAGCTTTAATAGGCTCAGTTTCAAGAACATCAAGGGCTGCACCTTTTATCAAATCTTCATCTAAAGCCTTTGCCAGATCAAATTCGTTAACTATTCCGCCTCGGCCAAGGTTTAATAGTATGGCGTTTTTCTTCATAGCCTGAAGAGTCTTGTAATTTATGAGGTTTCTGGTCTTATCGTTTAGTGGAGCATGTATGGATACTATATCCGATTGCTTAAGCAGTTCATCCAACTCCATCATCTCATATTCGGAATTATTATTTTTCCCTGAAGTCGAATAATAGACAACTCTGCATCCAAAGGCTCTTGCTATAGATGCCACCGATCTTCCAATGGCCCCAAGACCTATGATTCCCCACGTCTTACCGCACAATTCTTCAAAGGGTTTGTCAAGATGAGAAAAAACATCGTTTTTTGAATAATCCATTGATTTTACATATTCATCATAATACCTGAGATTTTCCATAAGATAAAACAACATGGCAAAAGTATGTTGAGATACACTCACGGTAGAATATCCTGGTACATTTGAAACCACTATATTTCTTACTTTTGCATATTCCAAATCTATATTGTTTGTTCCCGTTGCTGCAACACAAATAAGTTTTAAATTGAAAGCACCCTTCATATTACTTTCATTTAGTACCACTTTGTTTGTTATTACTATATCCTGCTCCTTAATCCTATCTGCTACTTGGTCAGGCTTTGTAGTATCGTATATTGTAACTTCGCCCAATTTCGAAAATCCCGATAAATCTGCATCGTTTCCGAGTGTTTTTGCATCTAAAATACATATCTTAACCACTTTAATTGTTCCTCCTTTACTGAAACTCTTGTTCCAATTATTCTTCAGAATGATTGGGTTAAAGGTCATCAAATCGTCATTAACCTAAAATACTATGGTGATCTGAATAACCAAAAGTCTTGTTCTTACACACTCTTTTAACATAATATTATATCATTTTTTCATTGTCACGGTAAATTTCTTAAATTTAGCAAAAATTATATTTAATATATATATTTTTTATTATATTTTCTTACGCATTTATATTTTTTACGGAATTATATACATTTCTTACGAAGCATTTACAAAATATCATTATGAACTTATAATTATCATGGATTATCAATTATAGGAATGAGGGAATCATTATGGAAATTAAATCTTTAAAAAAGTTAAAACTATATGGTTTCAATAATTTAACCAAAACATTGAGCTTTAATATTTATGATATTTGCTATGCAAAAACCCCTGAGGATAGGAAAGGTTACATTGAATATATTGATGAACAGTATAATGCTGAAAGATTAACCAAAATACTTACTAATGTTTCTAACATTATAGGAGCAAATATTTTAAATATTTCAAGTCAGGATTACGAACCGCAGGGTGCTAGTGTTACCATGCTTATTTGTGAAGAAGAAATAAATAACTCTCATAATCATGACCGCAACCATGATGATGACCCTAACCAAACGGAAGCTCCCGGTCCTGTTCCTGAGACTGTACTTGCGCATTTAGATAAGAGTCACATAACTGTACATACCTATCCTGAAAGTCATCCTGATGACGGTATAAGTACTTTCAGAGCTGACATTGATGTGTCTACTTGCGGTCGTATATCACCTTTAAAAGCTCTCAATTATCTTATTCACAGCTTTGAGTCGGATATTATAACTATAGATTACAGAGTTAGAGGCTTTACTCGTGATGTAGAAGGCAAAAAACTCTTTATAGATCATAAAATAAACTCCATACAAAACTATATAGACACCGAAACTAAAGATCAATATCATATTGTGGATGTAAATGTGTATCAGGAAAATATATTTCATACCAAAATGTTAATCAAAAACTTAGATTTGGATAATTACTTGTTCGGTGTTTCAAAGAAAGATTTACACCCTAGTGAAAGAAGAAAAATCAAGCAAAAATTAAAAAAGGAAATGACTGAAATTTTTTATGGAAGAAACATTCCTAAAGTTTAAAATAGCATTTAATTTTTCTTTATTATATTAAATATTTTTTGAGCCTTGTATTGAATTTTTATTCTACAAGGCTTTTTATTTTGTATAAATTAGATTTTTTAGTGGCATAAATATAATAAGCTTTATAATTAAAAAATATAACAATAGAGGGTAGAAAAAATGGAAAATATAAATTTTAAAGATCTCAACTTATCGGAAGAAATTCAAAAAGCTATTGCAGATATGGGATTTGAGGAAGCGACTCCTATTCAAGCACAGACAATTCCTCAAATACTTAAAGGATTTGATGTTATAGGTCAGGCTCAAACAGGAACCGGCAAAACCTGTGCTTTCGGTATACCTACTATAGAAATGATAGATACCGATTCTGAAACTGTCCAGGTACTTATTCTATCCCCCACAAGGGAACTGGCAATTCAAATATCGGAAGAATTGAGAGCCGTATCAAAGTACAAAGAAGGCATTAGAATACTGCCTATTTACGGTGGACAGCCTATAGATAGGCAAATTACTGCCCTGAAAAAACGTCCTCAGATAATTATCGGAACACCGGGACGAATTATGGATCATATACGCCGCCGCACCTTAAAGTTGGCAGACATCAAGTTGGTTATTCTTGATGAAGCTGATGAAATGCTTAATATGGGTTTTAGAGAAGACATTGACGCCATATTGGAAAAAGTACCGGAAGAAAAGCAAACTATACTATTTTCTGCCACCATGCCTAAAGAAATACTGGATCTATCCTCAAAATATTTAAAAAATCCTTTACATATTAAAGCAGCACATAAACAGCTGACTGTACCGAGTATTGAGCAATTTTATCTTGAAGTAAGTCCATCATCAAAACTGGAAATTCTATCAAGACTTATTGATGCTAACAATATTGGGTTGTCTCTAGTTTTTTGCAATACCAAAAAACAAGTGGATGAGTTGGCTTCAAGTCTTCAATCAAGGGGGTATTCTGCAGAAGCACTTCATGGCGATATGAAACAGGAACAGCGAAACAAAGTTATGTCAAAGTTCAGAAAAGGCCTCATTGACATACTCATAGCTACTGATGTAGCTGCCCGGGGTATTGATGTGGATAATGTTGAAGCTGTTTTTAATTATGATTTGCCCAGTGATGTAGAATATTATGTACACAGGATAGGGCGTACAGGAAGAGCCGGAAAAGCCGGGAAAGCTTATACTTTTGTGGTTGGCCGGGAAATTCACAAACTCAAGGAAATACAGAAGTATACTAAATCAACAATACATCTAATTAAGCCTCCTACTTTAATGGATGTTCAGGAGACAAAAATTGAATTAATTATGAGCAAAGTTAAAGATTCTCTTGTAGAAGGCAATTTTTCAAGGTATGTCTCATATATTGAGAAAGTACTCGAAGACTTAAATTCAAAGGATTTAGATTCTAATTATTTTACTACACTAGAAGTTTCCGCTGCCCTGTTAAAAGTATTTTTCGACAGAAATAATGATCAGAATGCAGATGTTGTTGAGGATATTATTGACGATACTGCAGTTACTAAAGAAGGAATGGTACGCCTCTTTATAAATGTAGGAAAGAACAATAAAATCCAACCTAAACACATTATAGAAAGTATAGCTTCGTCTACAAGCCTTCCGGGTAAGCTTATAGGAGCTATAGATATATACGACAAATTTACTTTTGTTGAAGTTCCAAAGGAATATTCTGCTGAAGTGATGGAAGCCATGAAAAATTATACCCTGAAGGGTAAAAAAATTGTGATTCAAAGATCACACAAGAAACATGCCGTAAAAAAATCAAAAAATCGATAACTTTTATAATTTCCTCTGAACTTCCATTGCTATTTTACAATCATCATTATCATTTTGTTATTTTTAACACAATATACATATAATTCTTGTTTTGTGCTGTTTTTTCCAACCAATCAATGATAGAATAAATATATAAAGATATTTTTGTTGAGTTTAAAAATATGTTAATTTTTTTATGAAAACTTAGCATTTTTCGATATTCGTCCCAGCAGACTTCGCCAACTTCTCTATTATTATCTACATCCGCTCATTTCACAAAGCAGTTTTCATAGTTATTTTTCCATATTAGTATTCATATTAATTTTTATACTATGTTTAGGGGAGGAAAATATTTTATGAGAAAAATCATTAGAAATAATAGAGGTTTTTCACTTATAGAATTGCTTATTGTAATTGCAATTTTAGGTGTTATATCTGTAATTGCTATCACTATGTTTACTAATGTAATTAGTAATTCCAGAAAAAAATCCGATGAACAACAGGCATTGTTAATTGAAAAAGCTGTCCTATCTTATATGGTACAAAGTAATGATTATAAGCTTGAACATCTAAAATATGACGGAACCATACATTCTATGGACGGTTTACCTTCTGAAGAATTAATATATGCACTTCAAAATACAATAATATGCACTTTGGACAGCAAAGAAACGATAATATATCCAATACTGAATCCCAAATCATCTTCCGCTCCGTCAACCTCAGATTATGCTCCTTTTTGGAATCCTTCCAATGGAGGTAAATATATTGGATATAAAATTGAAGTTTATTCGGAAAATTTGCACTGTGATGTAACACCTGTAACTGCAGATGCAAAGATCTATGTGTATTAAGTTCTGTAAAAAAATTAAAAACACCATCAAAAATCGGTTATATATAAACTCCTTAATAAAACAAAGGGGGGCAAAAAAACCCCCTCTTTATCTAAATCTTATTGTGTTTAGTCTGCCGGATCCGGATTCATCGATAATGTAATATTCAAATTACCATTTCTGCATCTTAACTCATCTATAAAGTCTTTTTCTTTCACATTTGACTTCATACTAATTATGTATACAAGTTCATATAAGGTTCCAAGGTCAGTTGTTTTAACCCTCTTTAAATCATATCGATATGTATAAGTTTCAAATATGTCATCAAATGCACCTTGATAATCTAAATCTTCCGGTATAATTATTTTAAGTATTTTATCGGTACTATTCTTTGCACCGAAATTGGTTTTGCATAAAATCACCATAATGATACAGAGAAGTACCGTAAAAAACAACGCATATGCGTATACACCAACACCGCAAGCCAAACCTGCTCCCATACAGAAGAGCACATAGGATATATCCTTAGGATCTCCCGGAGCACTTCTGAAACGGATTATTGAAAAAGCACCCGAAAGTCCAAATGCACTTGCTATATTAGTACCAATTAAAAGAATAATAACTGCAACAACACAAGGCATCATAACCAGAGTCAGTACAAAACTCTGGGAATAGTATCCTCTAGAACATGTTTTAATGTAAGTAAAACTTATAATCAATCCTAATATAAAAGAAGTTAAAATTGTTAATGATGCACTGCTTAACGATAGCTGTAAAGCTTCTGCTGCTGGGTTGAATAAAGAGCCCACTGTATGTCTCCCCCTTTTTCCAAACTTTCTCTAATCATTGTTTTATATTCCGTTCCATATTTTGAGAAACTAGTTTTAAACACTTTTAACTCACTTAAAAGTTTTGAAAGCCATATAGGAATAGTCTTTTCAGCCTTAACTTCCATTAGCCACAACTCATCGCTAGGTAGAAGTTTTCGACCGTGATCCCCTGCTTCAAGCCTTAAATCCTCTCTTCTTGAACGAATATTAGTATCAAAGGTTATCCTTAAATCCCTGTTATTTATCCCAAAAAACGCTTTTCTATCATAAGACAAATACAATTTAGGTACAGGCTTATACAATTTTAATATATAATCGATTTCGTTTAAAACTTGTTTATTCATATAACTTTTATACTCTGGTTTAACTCTGGTTTCAGCAAATTCATATGCTTCACTTAAAACCAGCTTTGTCCTTCTCTTATTTACAAGTCCGTTTACTTTTTTCTTTATCTCTAAGTAAACTTTGTCCTCTAACTTAGGTACACCGTATCCTCGCAGCCTTAACTTTTCTTTGTATTTAGGTTTTGATAACGAATGCCGTATGAGATGGTTATCTTCAGTATCATAATATATGTTGCATATTGTATAAAACGGATGGCTCTTGTTATATTCATCTAATTCCATATACTCGATAAGCCGTTGTTGGATTTTTTGGCATGTGTCATAATCCATCATATATTTAATCTCATACCTGTTAAAAACCTCTATAGCCACTGGTTTACCCCCTCCCTACAAAATTAATTTTATATTGAAATGCTTAAATTATGATCACTCTGCAGGAAATTTATCAACCATTCCCAATAGCCTTCGCTTCATATATGCAAAATCCATTGCATTAACTTCACCATCTGCATTAACATCAGCAGCTTTTACATTGATTTCATTTTCATTTTTTAGTCCCAACAGGTACATTTTTACCAATCCATAATCTATGGAATTAAAGGTATAATCCCCATTAACATCTCCAAGAATACCGGTTCCCGGTACAAAAGTATTAGTTGGTGTAGGTATTGGTGTTACTACAGGTGTCGGTGTTCCACCGGTAGCCTTTCTGAAAACAGCTGTTATATTCATATCTCTTGTGTGAGTAAAGGTTACAGTGTCAGAATATCCTTCAATACCTTCCCAGTGATCGAACACATATCCTTCCTCAGGTATTGCAGTTATAGTCACCGGTATGCCCGTAAAGTACATACCCGTCCATCTACTCGGATCTTTAACTCCTGGAGTAGAAGATTTAATATCAATGGTATTTATCTTTATGTATCCCTTTGAAGTATCGGTGTTTAATGTTATATTGGCTGTTCCTGTAACACCATTGCTGCTGAACTTGTTTTTTATAAATTGAATCATATATGACGGACGATTTCTTGCATAATCCTTAAGTACTTGGACATTCTGACTCCATGTTGTCTCTCCACCCCATGTTGGGATTCCTCCTCCTGGATTTCCCCATGTCGGATCACCCCATGTCGGATTTCCTCCTCCTGGATTTCCCCATCCCGGATTACCCCATGTTGGGTTTCCTCCTCCTGGATTTCCCCATCCCGGATTACCCCATGTTGGGTTTCCTCCTCCAGGGTTTCCTCCTCCTGGATTTCCAGGATTCGAAGCAGTCATTTTAATATTTGTCCAACGGTTAGCATGTTCTGTCATTTCGGGCGAAAGAACCGACTCAAAATTATTTATAACTTCAATCACACGTTCTGTAGCAAAAGAAGTATTTAAATGGTCTGCAAAAGTGTTTATAAACTGATTTCTAAATTCAGTATTCTGAAGTAACGTTCTGAATAGGAAAGTAGACCAATCAGGATTACTTGTACCTTCTATCCTATCTCCCGCTGCATAGCTTAAAGTATCATGGCTAACAGATTTATTGTATAAACCGAACCCAAAATCTACGTCTTTTAACATCCACCTCCATCTGCCGTCCTGACCGTAAGGTGCTTCCGGATGATACTGCCCGTCATCGGTTTTATATCTCCAGATTGTTACGTTTTTTGCAGGCCAATCGGTGTTACCAAAGAAAATTTCTGCTATATTATAAACAATATAGTTATCAATGTCAATTTTTGTTTTTATATATTCATAGGTTCTAGCCTGAGTAATGGGATTGGATTTGAGATAGTTAATTACTTCGTTAGTATATGCATCGGCATCTTCTTGAGTACCATACTCTACACTAATTGTTTGGGTAGGTTCTAATATTGCAACTTTTTTATCATCTAAATTGTAGTGTTCCTGTAAGTACTCTTTATCGTAGCGTTCGCGAACATAATATATACCCCAATACTCTCCATTTAGGAATAATATTGCAGGTCTTGCCGCCTGTGTATCAAGTACTTTTATATGAGATACCAGGCTCTGCAACATTTCGTCTCTCATATATGCAGAAGACCAGTCATTGCCTGCTTGTCTTAGTATCAATCGTTCAAAGCTTTTCATTTTTTTGCCGTTAACTCGCTTAGTTAGCCCCGGAAAGACTTCGTATTTAATCTCACCCAAATCTCCATATTTGCCATCAGCATAAATCCTAAAAGATTTTTGCGGAAATTTTCTGGTGTAATCTCCATGTATTCTTAAACCGATATTTTGAGAAAATCCTAGTTTTCCTCCCGGTTCAAAAAATTCTATATGTGCAGGCCTTTCCCATTCTTCTCCGCTTTTTTCAGCATTTGAAGAATGGTAAATCCCTATCTGTGGGTCAAATAAATTATTGTAATCGGTAACAACAGAAATTACCGGCAAAGTATATCTTGTTTTAATTCCCGGATCTACAAAATAAGAATGGGTAACAACTTTGCTCCTCGAACCGTCTTTCCTGACTGCCACAGCCTTTAATGTAGTGCATTTAAACACCTCACCGTTTGGAGCCCTCCAAGGATTCATAAAATCGGAAGATACATCTCTAAACATTGACAATACATTAGCTTCCCCAGCCCTACTCGCAATTCTGATTTTTCCATTGTATTGCTTGGTTCCCGAATTGCCCGGTATAGGGTCGGAGCCATCAGTAGTATAATAGATTTCAGCTTCCGTGTCATCGGTACTTATCTCCAGGTCAAAGGCATCTGTGTAAAAACCTCCTACTTTTGAAAAGACAGGTTCTTTTACCTGTGTTGCACCCATTGCATTATTATATCCGGGAGTAGATTTTGTAAATATAACAAATTGAGAACTTCCATCGGTCTTTCGTCCATATGACTGATCATCGGAAAGGCTTTCAAATTTAACATAATCCACAACATTCCCGCTAGGATCCTTTAATACGACTTCTTCTCCGGAAGCACTCAATTTAAAATTTGTATGCAGCTGTCCGTCTCTTGCCACTTTATCTTTGTCAGAAGCCCAAACAAGTAAATATCCCCTTGCTTGAATAACACAACTGGGGAATCTCCAAGTCGCTTCTGAATCAGACAAGGTATAACCTGTCAAGTCAACGGATCGATCACTTGAGTTATAAATCTCAATCCAGTCGGAATACGCTCCTCCATTTTTACCCTCTTTCTTATCGTCTATATCTCCGTCTCTAATAGTTTGAGCATTTGAAGCCATAATTTCATTGATGAATAATACCTGGTTTTGTGCAGAAACCCTAACAACCTCAGTAGGTATTATCACAACCGTTAGCATAATAACAATAAAAAAAACCGATAAAACTTTTTTCATTTCTTATCCCCCTTTGTAAAATTTTTATTGTGTTGAGCAAATCTGTTAATTAACATCTTAAAGGTTCTTTGAACACAAAAAATCTGATCATTTAGGCTTATTCACTACTGAAAGCCATGATCAAGAAAATTTATTGCATACTTTTGAATATAAATGGGAATTATCGAATGCTACATATTTATGTGTTGGACGATTTACTATATATAGAAGCGTAGTATAGGTATTATATAGGTAATAATATTAAATTATTTGAAACACAAAAAACATAATCTTACAAATTCATTATATAACAGGATCCTTAAAACAACCTTAAAAAAATCAAATATTGTTGTGACAAAACTTTATCACTTTGGATATTCTAATTCTGCCTGCATCTGCAATAAGTTTCAATAAGACATAAATGTTTTTTTCTGATTTTTCTCCATTTACCGAAGAAAAAAACTTATATCCTTCGAACTACCTGTAATGTAAATTAAAATGTTTTGCAATTATATTATCATGATATATTCCAGAATTCAATTGGAGGATAAAATTATGCATATATTAGTAGTAGAAAATGATATTTATTTATCAAAAGTTTTATATAAAGTTTTAAAGAAAAACGGCTATTCTGTCAACTGTGTACATAATGGTGATGACGGCCTAGAATATGGACAGACAGGTATATATGATATTATTTTATTGGACGATACACTTCCAATTATTGATGGTATTTCTGTCCTGAAAAAGCTGAGAAAAATGAAAATTGCAACTCCGGTTATTCTATTAAGTATTCATGGTGATACGGCTTCTAAAGTCGCAGGACTTGACGCCGGAGCAGATGATTATCTTGTAAAACCTTTTGCTTTTGATGAATTATTGGCACGTATCCGCGCATTAGGACGACGCAGAGGAGATTGGACACCGGATAATATATTAACTTATGGAGATATTGAATTGAATGTAGATAGCCTTAAATTATCTACAGAACTGGGAGAAGTTACTCTCACTTGCCGTGAATGTGAACTTTTAGATTATTTAATACGAAGAAAAGGCATCATTTCTCCTAAAGAAAAAATAATAGAAAAACTTTGGGGATATGATTCCGGTGCAAGCTCAAATCATGTTGAAGTATATATATCTTTTTTGAGAAAAAAGCTAGAATCTATTGGCTCAAATGTTGTCATTATTACCCACAGAGGAGCCGGTTACGAATTAAGTACAATAGATAGAAAATATGCTCCAAAACCTCTACTAAAAAAGTTAATCTGATAGTTTTTCATCCTCATAAATATTCTTATCAAAGGTTTTTGTAGCACAAATACCAGTCCATACATTTTAATCCTTCAGGACACTTTATTCTCTCCAGCAATTCATTATAAGTTTTTGGGGATGGTACTATCACCGGTTGACCAGGGTACCAATTTGCCGGTGTTGCGACTTTCTCCCTATCCGTTGTCTGCAATGCATCTATCAGCCTCAAAATTTCAGGAATATTACGTCCCGTTGTAAGAGGATAATAAAGTATTGCCCTTATTATCTGCTTGTCATCAATTATAAAAACAGTTCTTACAGTCTCTGTTTCACTGACTTCTTTTGCTATCATACCGTAAAGTCTGGCTATTGAACCGTCTCTGTCGGCAATAATAGGAAAAGGAATGGTCACACCGGTATTTTTGTAGATATTATATATCCATGCAAGATGCGATGAATTACTATCTATACTTAAACCCAATAATTCCACATTCCTTTGGGAAAAATAAGGTGCCATATGTGCAAACATAATAATCTCCGTTGTACAAACCGGTGTATAATCACCCGGATGAGAGAAAAAAACTATCCATTTTCCGGCCAGGTCTGAAAGTTTCATATTTCCAAAGGTAGTTTGTGCAGAAAAGTCCGGAGCTTTCATGCCCAATTGAAGATTTTGAGTTCTGAATAATTGGTATTGTTCCACAACACATCACCCGTCTATTAATTTTTTTAGCATTACATTATATGAACATTATTAGCCTTTTGCAACATATCATATTTCAATTATTGGATTGAGTTTTATAAATACTTTTTATACCTTAAAAAACAAAGAAGAAGGTATTATTTTATGCTGCAAAGTAAAATTTACAAACATATTCTCCTTAATTAAACATTTCCCAGGAAATATCTACAGCATTCGAATGTATTTTCCAATAACCGCAAAATTTTCCCCATATTTGCATTTTTTATACGACAAGCAGTTGCAAGTTAAAATTTTCAATTGTCTTATGCCCAGGGTAATGATAACATAATTATGGAACCTGAAAAGTTCATCGATACATAACAAAGGAGTGTTGCATAGTGAAATCAAAAAGAACAAGATTTATTACGCTACTTATCTTATTAGCACTTTTTACAACCATCTTTCCTGTAGATACATTTGCACAATTTGAGACTTCAGCCGGCGCAGCAATATTAATTGAAGCTTCAACAGGTCAAGTTCTCTATGAAAAAAATTCTGATGTTGCTATGCCACCTGCCAGTATAACTAAAGTAATGACTCTGTTGCTAGGTTTTGAAGCAATCAGTAAAGGTGAGGCAAAATGGGATGACCTTGTTAATGTATCTGAAAACGCGTGGAGAATGGAAGGTTCAAGAATGTTCCTGGAACTAGGAAGCAAAGTCCCTTATAGGGACATTATAAAAGGTATTTCCATAGTTTCTGCCAATGATGGTTGCGTGGCATTGGCAGAGCATCTTTACGGAAGCCAAAAAGCCTTTGTTGAACTTATGAATCAGCGGGCCAAGGAACTTGGAATGACAAACAGTACCTTTAAAAATTGTACAGGATTGCCCGAAGAAGGTCATGTTCTATCCGCAAGGGATATAGCAACTATGTCCCTTTATCTTATACAAAACTACCCGGAAATATTGGAAATAGAGTCTACAAGAGAATTTACATTTAATAATATTCACCAATATAACAGAAATCCACTCCTCGGGGTTTATGAAGGAGCCGATGGCCTTAAGACAGGTTGGACAGAAGAAGCAGGATACTGCTTAGTTGCTACTGCAATGAGAAATGACATCAGACTGATAGCTGTAATATTAAACACCAAGAGTGACAATGAAAGAAAAACTGCTGCTGAAGAGTTGTTAAACTATGGCTTTAAAAATTTCAAACTACTTGAATTCAAAAAGGCAGGAGAAATTGTTGACACCATGGAAGTCACTAATGGCAAAAAACCTTCAGTACAACTTAAATTGGACAGTGATATTAAAATAATGGTTCCGGTAGCTAGAGTAGACGATATTCAAACAGTAATAACCAAAGATTCGCAATCAATAAAAGCTCCTGTTAATGCTGATATTTCTGTAGGAAAACTTGAGGTCAAACTGGATGGTCAAATCCTTGCGAGCAGTGGAATTTCGACAGCTGAAAGTATTGAAAAGGCAGGCTTTTTTAAACGGTTATTAAATGGAATAATTGGCTTTTTCAAATCCCTTAAAAAATAATTTTCATAAGTCAAGTTTTTCTTACAACTTAATAGATATTTTATTCCTTTTTAAGAATTAATCCAAACAATTTTATTGCAAAGAGCTATATGTATAAAAAAATCTTCTTGTTTATAACCAAATAATATACTTACCCTGGTTTAAAAAAACAGCCGTATAGAATACACTCCATACGGCTGTTAAAATATTTGCTGCTAATTTTATTTATAAATCTTTAAAATTCCTTTCTAATTCCAAGCAGTACCTGCTTCATAATTGCATAATCTATTGAATCAACCTTACCGTTACTATTAACATCAGCAGCTAAAAGCTGTACTTCATTTAATTCTTTTAATCCCAGTAAGTGCATTTTTAAATAAGCATAATCTATGGAATTAAAAATTTTATTTCCGTCAAGATCGCCTTTTACGAAATCAACTGGAGTTGCTGTTGGAGTTACTGTTGCAGTCGGTGTTGGAGTCACTGTCTTAGTTGGAGTAACAGCAGGTTCTCCAGGCTCCATACCGTAAATCTTCACGCCATTGTCATAAATAGGAATATATTCGGTTTTTGCACCGGTTTGCGGTGAAGCTTTATCCAATCCTTTAAAAGAGAAGTCGTTTGTATTGTCCCATGCAGTAAAACCATTAGGAGCGTTTATTGAAAAGTATACATCTCTCTTATATTCATTAATTCCACCGGGATAAATATAAGTTCCGGTAAAATCAACCTCTACATAGTAAATATTCTTTGAAGCGTCCCATTCAATAAGTTTTGGCGATACTTTTCCGCCGTTTGTTGTAGATGCTGAAACAGTAATATCACTTGCTTTATATCCTGCATTTATAACTTCAGATATGTCTACAAAATACCTGAAGGATAGAGTATCACTGCCTCTTGGAGGCCATCCTGTCATATTTGCCAAGGTAACTTTCATATTTGTAAAGGTAGGTCCGGAAGCATTAAGTGCACCGTAGATAACAAATTCTTCTCCTACCGGCTCAATGGCATTAAAGTTAGGAATAGGATCTCCACCATATTTATCATACATTCTCGCAAGTATTCCGACAAAACCTGCATTATAATCACAGGCAACTTCATTTGACTGATAATCGATAATTGAATCATTATAGGCATCATTGGCACCAGGTCCACCAACCAATGCTCCATAAAGTATATGTCTATGCTCCGAAGGCGTAGTCATCATTGCTTCCCAACCACCATGGGCAGCTCTGTGGTGAGGATATTTCGGAGGATTTTCCCCAAATCCTACCACAAAACTTCTTCCTGTACTTCCAAGGGCATAATCTATCTGACTTTTTGCAAATTCTCTATAAATCTTAGCTTTAGCAGGGTCACATCCTGACCAGTCAGCATAAACATCTGCTAAAAATGCAGCGGTAGTAGCGTATCTTAAAGATCCCCACACATCAAGTACTGCAAGTCCTTTAGGTGAGTATTGTACACGACCGCCGTTAAATCCAACTGTCCACCAATCTAAATTGTTTTCTATAACTTTCTTATATACTGAATCTCCGGTCTCTCTCGCAAGAAGCAAGCAAGCTCCAAATAACTTATTATCCCAGCAATGTCCCCATGAATACTTAACTATATTGGTTCCAAGTTCCAATTCCCAATTGGATTGATACGAACGTGCCTTGTCAAGGTATGATGAATCTTTTGTTGCCAGATACAGCCAAGCAGAAGCCCAGGTAAGTTCGTCAATGAATCCACTATGTGAAGTGTAAAAACCATCCGCAGCCTTATATCCAGCATCACTTCTGGTTGTATCTGCAAAAGTAAACAACTCCTGTGCATGTTTCAGACATGTGGCAGAATAGCTTGGGTCTGTTTCTTTAAATATAATCGAGGCTGCTGCCAATGCTGCCGCTGTTTCTGCAACAACTGTAGAACCAGGACTGTCTAAAGTTACTTTGAAGGAAGGTCTCTTCATTTGCATAACTTCCGGAGGTCCCCACCAAGCATGGTCAAGATGTCCATCTCCCACTTGGTAATAGTATACATTCGGGCTAGGATGACACTTAATAAAATAATCGGTTGCCCACTTGATATTATCAAGTATGTACTCTAACTGGCCACTTCTCTTATAGGCATCTCGATTTTCATAAACACTCCAGGCAAGCATTGTAGCTGTATATGCCATCGGAAGATTAAATTTTACATTATCTCCGGCATCATACCATCCGCCTGTTAGATCCAAACCTACGTCAGCACCATCATTCAAACCTGAATCTCCACGCCAGTTAACTCTGTTGTTCTCAGGTAAACGGCCGGACCTTTGCATCTCATAAAATATTATGGCTTTCTGAAGAGCTTCACCATAATTGAAAGATGCTGCAGCAGACACTGAATGCGGCACAAAAAGCGTTGACATAAGTGATAACACTGTAATAAATGCTATCAGTTTCTTCATCAATATACCCTCCCTTTAATTATTTATAAATAAAACAAATATAAAATTAATCACCTTTTTCAATACACATTTATATATATAATAATAATTCGTAACTTAACTACTTTTTTAAGTCCCATGTTCAATACAACACAAAGCATATTTAAATAAAAAATCTAATTACCAACCTATATAACTACTTCACGATATAAAAACCACTCTATTAAAAAAGTTAGAAGAAATAGCCACCCGTAAGCGATAGTTATTTCTTCTAACTGTTACACCATCAAATTTTATTTTATCTAAACAACATCGTTAATAAATATATTTATTGAATGGTTGGTGTTTATATCATACCTAACAATTTCAATTTCAAAAATGCAAAATCTAAAGAGTTAAAATCTCCATCCTTATTCATATCAGCGGCCAGATCACCATATATGTACGGAAAGCTGTTGATTCTTCCAAGCAATCTTGATTTCATCAAACCATAATCTATAGAGTTTACTTCACCATCACCGTTTACATCTCCTAAAATAACCGATCCTCCGTTTGTTGGAGTAGGAGTCGGAATTGTAGGAGTAGGTGTTCTCGATATTACTTCTTCATAAAGATTTGGGAAATTCCCTGTAGTATATAACATGGTAATTAACCTTAAAGTTCCGCCATAATAGCAGTACTCTATAGGATCTGTAACTTTTACATTTTCTTCATGCATTGCTTTTGCAAAATTCAGATCATAACCGGTAAGGGCTGAAGCTGCAATAGGTGCTACAAAGGAACTGTTATGAGCAGAACCTATTTGATTTCCGGTTATAGAATATTCTCCTCTAATATTAGCCGGCCCTATTTTAATAAAGAATTTATTAATAAGGTCACAATTGTTTTTTGCCCTTTGATCGCCAAACCACAGGTAATCCAATACTGTTCTCCAAGGATATCTTGTGGCATCATAGCTATAATTATAGCCCATTCCTGAAGCCGGTGAACCGTCACCCTGGCACCAGTCAGGTACAAGACCAGTCCCGTTATTTCTTCTATTTACATTGTCTATTATTTCATAACATTTATCGGCTACACTATACCACTTTGAATTGCCTGTAAACTGCGCAAATATCTTATACCATGCCGGTGCAAAATAAGATGGGTTTACAGTGCTCCACCCTCCCCATACATCACCGGGTTTAAGTATATCTCCATCCAAGCAATATCTTTCCAAATTGCTTATTAAAGCTCTAGCTTCATTGGCATAATTAATTGCACCATTTGATCCCCATTGTTTATGGGCAAAAATTAAAGAGACAGCAATATCTTCATCGGCATCGGTAGCACAGTTATAAGAACCTGAATCCGGTAAACTTCCATCGGCATTTATATGCCATGACATAAGTCCTCGGGAATTAAAGTGAAGTTTTACATAACGGTAGAGATCGTCAAATAAAGCTTGTTCATTGAAATAAACAGCAAGAAGCATACCATATCCAAGACCTTCAGACACGGTATCAAAATTTGTGGAACTGTCCCTTTGAACTCTCTTAAAACCGCCTGCACCGTTAGAAGTGATATGTCTGCTTTTCCATGCTTCCCATTCCCTTAAAAGTAAGGCATTTGCTTCATCCTGATTGTCAACTACAGAACTTAACCCATACTTGTAGACTGCATTATACGGAAACGTTGCTGCTGATACACTGCTAATATTAACAGGTAATGTTGATATCAGCAATGACACTAAAGCTAAAAATATTATGCCCACCTTCAATGATTTTGCTCTGTACTTTTTCCTCATTATACTTTCCCCTTTCATAAATATATTTATATTTATTTAATTAAAAACTGTCTAGGTATTATATCTTTTCAATCAATAATAGCATATTATAATACAATTAGCATATCATATGGGAAATAAAATTAACAAGATATGTTTTTTATACTTTTAGATTCTTGCATATGTATAAGGTTGTATTTCACAAGGACTAAATTATTTATTGCCTTATCTGCAAAATTTCTATTTTTCCGCCCGCATTTTACAAAACCCCCTAAAAAAATAGATAGTGTCTTGTCAAGTGGTGTAAATTGTTTTCTACTATGTTTCTTTAATTTCCGCTAATGTGGTTGTCAAGGGCCCAAACCGGGCTTTTCCTTGACAACCACATTCCGCCATGCTCTCT
>Ga0134092_1000099_pt1 | contig 83028 bp, 79 predicted proteins | sample 3_6taG_FD_94454 | JGI IMG/M metagenome (GOLD analysis project Ga0134092, IMG submission 94454) | Switchgrass degrading microbial communities from high solid loading bioreactors in New Hampshire, USA - 3_6_20_6_A3 metaG | ecosystem: Engineered > Bioreactor > Semi-continuous > Anaerobic >... | reverse complement strand
CCTAAGACTATGAGAGTTATAGGTGAATTAATGCGGGCTTTGGTGGGCTTCCTTAAAGCTTATAGTATATTAATTACCATTACTGCTATAATCACGATTGTCTCTTTAAAAGTTTTGCAAATGGACTACATACTTACAATTGGGATTATCGTAGGAATATGTGACATATTGCCTATCTTGGGGCCGGGTACGGTATTCGTTCCCTGGATCATTTGGCAAATAGTAACTGGTAATACCAGGTTGGCCATAAGCTTAGCCATAGTTTATATATTGATTTCTGTAGTTAGGCAATTCCTGGAACCCAAAATAGTAGGCGATAATATCGGGCTTCACCCACTGGCAACACTTATATCTCTTTATGTAGGCTTACAGTTGGGAGGAGTTATAGGTATGATAATGGGGCCAGTCTTAGTGGTAATAGTAATGGCCTGCTACCGGGTAGGTGTTTTTAACGAAGCAGGATGGAGGAAGGATCAATGAAAGAAGATATAATTAATAATAGAATAAATATTGTTATTCTTGGTTCTACTGGTTCAATCGGCAGGCAAGCATTGGAGATAGTTGATAAACACCGGGAGCGGTTTCGGGTAATTGGCATAGCGGCCCGGGACGAAGTTTCATTGCTGGAAGAGCAAATGAAAAAATACAAGCCACAAATTATTGCTGTTTCCGATCCTGATGCTTATCGGGAAATGAAAAGTAAAATTACTGGCTCCTGTCGGGTTGTTGCTGGTATTGAAGGTATGTGTGAGCTTAGCTCTATGCCTGAAGCTGACATAGTCTTAGTTGCATTAAGTGGGGCAGTAGGGATTAAGCCTACTCTGGAAGCTATTGCGGCCAGAAAGCGTATTGCTCTTGCCAACAAAGAAACCCTGGTTGCGGCTGGGGATATTGTAATGCAAAGGGTAAGGGAGAATGGAGTTATCCTAATTCCGGTAGACAGTGAGCATTCTGCTATATTCCAGTGTTTACAGGGAGAAAACAGATTTCTTAAAAAGGTTTGGCTTACGGCTTCGGGGGGGCCATTCCGTAATTTTTCCCAAGACGAGTTACAAGCAGTTACGGTTGATATGGCTTTAAAACATCCTAACTGGTCAATGGGCCCCAAAATAACCATTGATTCCGCCAGCCTTATGAATAAAGGATTGGAAGTCATTGAGGCCCATCATTTGTTTGCTGTTGCTTATGATCAAATTGAGGTATTAGTACAGAAAGAAAGTGTAATTCATTCTATGATTGAATTAGTGGATGGGTCTTTTTTGGCTCATCTAGGTGTTGCTGATATGCGAATACCTATACAATATGCTTTAACTTATCCCGAACGCTTAGAGTCGCCAGCTAGAAGCCTTGATTTTTTTAGTTTGGGCAGTATTAACTTTGACCGTGTTGATTGTAAACGTTTTCCCTGCTTAAAGTTAGCTTACGAAGCTGGAAGGTTAGGAGGAACTATGCCGGTTGTTTTAAATGCTGCTAATGAAATAGCAGTAAGCTGTTTTTTGCAATATCAGATAAATTTTACCGACATACCTATTCTAGTAGAACAAACAATGAACCAACATAATGTAATAAAGGAACCGGACTTGGATACTATATTTCAGGTTGATAACTGGGCAAGAGAAAAATGTTTAAGTATGATAAAATTATTAAGATGATAAAGAAGCTGTTTGCCGACATATTAAGGCTGAGAAATCATGATGCTTTATCAAGTTTGATCTAGGTAAGAATATAACCTTAGGGTCTGGTGCCTTTGGCATGTCATTTGTGCATGTTTAAGACCAACCTTTTCAAGGAGGGATAGTTATGCCTACAAGTATTACTATATTAATAACCTTGTTAATAATTGCGGTACTTGTTCTTGTGCATGAATGGGGTCATTTTATTGCTGCACGCAAAATAGGTATACCCGTATGGGAATTTAGTATTGGTTTCGGACCCCGATTATTGGGGCGGAAAAAGGATGGGATTGAATATTCAATACGGCTTATACCCCTAGGCGGATATGTTCGCATGGCGGGGGAAGAACCTGGTGATGGTAATGTGCCTGATGGCTTTAATAACCGTAAACCTTGGGAAAAGATGGCGGTTTCATTTGCGGGACCTTTTATGAATTTTGTTCTTGCCTTATTGCTATTTGTTTATGTTTATTCAGTAGTAGGGGTACCCCAGGCTTCACCGGAACCATTAATTGGCCAGGTAGTAGCAGGTACACCGGCGGAAGCTGCAGGGCTAAAAGCTAATGACCGGGTATTGGCCATAAACAATAAAAAGATTAATAGTTGGGAAGAACTTACGGCAAGTATTGCAAGTTCCGAAGCTGGTAAACCACTGCCCATTAAAGTACAGCGTGAAGGGCAGGTAATTAATCTTAAGGTTAAACCGGTAGTCAACGAAAATACAGGTGTGCCTAGTATAGGTGTTATGGGAGCAATTAACTATGAAAAGCAGGGGATTATTAATGCAGTAAAAATTGGCTTTCAGCAAACTTATGAGCTCACGGTTTTACTATTGTCTTCGCTGGGTATGTTAGTTAGCGGAGGAGCTTCTATAGGCGACCTGGCTGGCCCGGTAGGTATTACCAAAATGGTTGGGGATGCCGCCCAGGTTGGATCGGTATTACTTCTTAGTTTTACAGCTTTTTTGAGTATTAACCTGGGAGTGTTAAATTTATTACCTATACCGGCATTGGATGGTAGCCGAATTATGTTTGCCTTGGTCGAAGCCATCAGAAGAAAACCCTTGGAGCCGGAAAGGGAAGGTTTTATACATTGGTTAGGATTTATGTTCTTAATAATGCTGATGGTAGTAGTTACTTTTAACGATATTATAAGACTTATAAAGGGGTAGCTGTGTGGATAGGAAAAAAACCAGGGTAGTGAAAGTAGGTAATTTAGCTATTGGCGGAGATAATCCCGTTGTAGTTCAGTCTATGACTAATACTGATACCAGGGATATTGATGCTACGGTTAAACAGATAGAGCAGCTGGAAAAGGCTGGCTGCGAACTGGTGCGTGTAGCTGTAGTTGATAAGGAAGCTGCCAGTGCCATAAAAAAGATAAAAGATAGAATCAATATACCTTTAATTGCTGATATTCATTTTGATTATCGTTTGGCTTTGGAGAGTATCGCTGCAGGTGTGGATGGACTACGTATAAATCCCGGCAATATTGGTGAAGAATGGAAAGTACAGGAGGTAGTTAAAAGCTGTCGCGAAAGACAAATACCTATCAGAATAGGGGTTAATGCTGGTTCTTTGGATAAAAAATTATTATCACGCTATGGCGGTGTATGTTCCCAAGCTATGGTGGAGAGCGCTCTTAATAATATAAAGATTTTAGAAGACATGGATTTTAACCTGATAGCAGTTTCCCTGAAGGCTTCCTCGGTTATGTTAACAGTGGAAGCTTATCGGTTGATAGCCCAAAAAATTAACTATCCTTTGCATATTGGAATAACTGAGGCGGGAACTCGTGACCGCGCCTTAATAAAATCGGCTATGGGAATAGGTATGCTTCTGAGTGAAGGCATCGGGGATACTATCAGGGTATCCCTTACCGCCGACCCGGTTGATGAAGTATGGGCAGCCTATGAGATATTACGCAGTCTAGGGTTGAGGCAACGAGGGGTAGAACTTATTTCCTGTCCTACTTGCGGACGCTGTGAGATTGATTTAATAAAAACTGCCGAAGAGGTAGACAAGCACGTACGGCATCTAGAAAAACCTATTAAGGTTGCTGTTATGGGTTGTGTAGTCAATGGCCCAGGAGAAGCCCGGGAAGCGGACTTGGGTATTGCTGGAGGTAGAGGGACAGGTCTTCTTTTTAAACAGGGAAAAATTATCAAGAAGGTACCAGATGAATTGCTGGTAGCAACTCTTCTTGAAGAGATAGCAAAGACAAATGGAAGCTAAGGAGGGCGTCATTTTTGAAATCGTCAGAATTATTTTATCCAACCTTAAGGGAAGTTCCCAGTGAAGCCGAAGTAATTAGTCACCAGTTACTGTTGCGGGCTGGTTTTATTCGTAAAGTTTCAGCTGGGGTATATACCTACCTGCCGCTTGCTTATAGAGTTATAAGAAAGATTGAACAAATAGTACGTGAAGAAATGGATAAAGCTGGAGGGCAAGAAGTATTAATGCCTATTATCCAACCAGCAGAGTTGTGGCAGAAGTCAGGCCGCTGGGAGGTTTATGGGGATGAGATGATGCGCCTTCAGGACCGACATAAAAGGCTTTTTGCTTTGGGACCAACCCATGAGGAATTGATTACCAGTCTGGTGGATGCAGATGTTCATTCATATCGTGATCTGCCTCTATTGCTTTATCAAATACAAAACAAATACCGGGATGAAATTAGACCCCGCTTTGGCTTAATGCGAGGACGAGAATTTATAATGAAAGACCTGTATTCATTTGATGCAGATGATGAAGGGCTTGATATATCATATCAGAAGATGTATTCCGCCTATAATCAGATATTTAAGAGGCTGGGCTTACGTTACCGGGTAGTAGAAGCCGACAGCGGTGCTATTGGAGGAAACGAAAGCCATGAATTTATGGTTTTAGCTGAGACAGGCGAGTCAGAAATTGTGTATTGTAATAAATGTGATTATGCTGCTAATGTAGAAAAAGCCAGTTGCACAGCAGCGCAACCGTTAGAAAAAGAAGTCTCGTTACTGGAGCTGGAAAAAGTTCATACTCCTGGACAACGTACCATTAAGGATATTACTGATTTTCTTGGTATTTCTCCCCATAAACAGGTCAAAACTCTGATGTATTCTGCTGACGGTGAGTTGGTGGCAGCTGTTATCAGAGGGGATCGGGAGCTAAACGAAATTAAATTGAAGAATATCCTGGGATGTAATGAGCTATTAATGGCTGATGAAAATTTGGTTATAAATAATACAGGTGCTGGCTTTGGTTCTTTAGGACCGGTAAATATAGGTGTAAAAGTTTATGCAGACTTGGAAGTCGAGCACATGTGTAACTTTGCCTGTGGAGCTAACCAGGATGATTATCATTATATAAATGTTAATATAGGAAGAGATTTTGTCCCTGAGGCCATTGTTGATATTAGGAATGCGACAGCAGGTGACCCTTGCCCTGTATGTGATGGGCAATTGCAGGTGGTTCGAGGGATAGAAGTAGGGCATATATTTAAACTCGGAGTGAAGTATTCAAGTGCTATGGGAGCTACCTTTATTGATCAGAACGGTAAGCCCTGTCCTTTTGTAATGGGTTGTTACGGCATAGGAATATCCCGAACTATGGCTGCAGCTGTTGAACAAAACTATGATGAAAATGGCATAATATGGCCTTTACCAATCGCTCCTTATCATGTCATAGTAGTTCCGGTTAATAGTAAGAACGCTGAGCAATTGCAAATAGCAGAGATTATATACCAAAAGTTGCAGCAGGAAGGTGTGGAAGTAATATTGGATGACCGGGATGAAAGAGCCGGAGTTAAATTTAAGGATGCAGACCTAATAGGGATCCCAGTCAGAGTAACAATTGGTGCCAAGGCCCTGCAGGAAAACAAAGTAGAATTAAAGAAAAGATGGGAGAAAGAAGCAGAGCTGGTAGGATTAGAATCAGTTGTGGAAATAGTCAAGGAAATAATTAGGAATTAGGCATTGACTACATTGAACACTATGAATTTCACTGATTTTTTTAAAGTATTATTGATATCACTGCCAAAATAAGAAATAACATAAGGTTGAATAATTTAGTGCGAATTACGCAGAACTTTAAGCCACATGGGTATGGGGGTTAATTAGAAATAATGTCAACCTATGAAATTATATTTAAATTGGCATTGTCTTGTATACTTGGAGGGGTAATAGGCTTAGAGAGAGAAAGCTTAAATCGTCCCGCAGGGTTGCGAACCTATACCCTGGTATGTGTTGGCTCGACCTTAGCCATGATCGTATCTATTGATATATATCTGCAGTATTATCAAACCGTTAATGCTGATCCAGGTCGAATCGCTGCTCAGGTTGTCAGTGGTATTGGTTTTCTTGGTGCCGGTACTATAATGAGGGAAGGGGCCTCAGTGCGGGGCTTAACTACTGCTGCTGGCTTATGGACGGTAGCCTGCATCGGCCTGGCGGTTGGGGCCGGACTGTACATACCTGCAGTAGCTGCAACGATACTTATTCTGTTTGTTCTTATTTATTTTATCAAGTTTGAGCAATTTATCACCGGATTAAGAGAATTTAAAGGTTTAGTTATAGTAGTAGAGGATAGACCTGGGCAGGTGGGCAGAATAGGTAATATTCTTGGTGATATGGGGGTTTTAATAAAAAATATTCAGTTAAGCCGTATAGAAGAAAGCGACGACTTGGAAGTTGAGATGTTACTTGAACTTCCTAGTGGAAAAACCATATCTGATGTTATTGATGAGCTAAACCGCACTATTGAACTACGTAAGGTGGATCGCCTTAATTAACCACTCAGCTCCCAAACTCGCTTTCCTTCCGGTGCTTAGATAAGGCATCACGCTTGCCTGACGATAGTGGTACGGGCCGGAGGCGGGCAATCGTGATGCTTTATCACGCTGGTCAGCCGGTCTTTATGTTGGGGATTACGGTATGTTTGGGATGATTAGTGATGGTCATGCTATAAGATATCAAAATCCTTTGTAGCCCGCCTTACCTTCCGGCGCTTAGATAAAGCATCACGCTTGCCTGAGGGCAGTGGTACGGGCCGGAGGCGGGCAATCGTGATGCTTTATCATGCTGGTCAGCCGGTCTTTATGTTGGGGATTACGGTATGTTTAGGATGATAAGTGATGGTCATGCTATGAGATATCAAAATCCTTTGCAGCTCGCCTTACCCTCCGGCGCTTAGATAAGCATCAGTTGCTCTAGGTGGGCGTGATGTCGATGGGTCTATTTCCGTACTACCCCGACATGCCCGTAGGGCACAACACGGATGAAAATCGTTGCTTAAGCTCCACCGTAAGTTTTTTAAAATTAAAAATCTGTGTTACTCTGTGTGTCCGAAGGACCTGTGTTATCTGTGTCTATTTCTGTACTAAATCTAGGGGGATTTGTAAGTGCCTAGGGATTTTGCATCCTTTTATATGGAGGTTACAGGTAAAAATATCCCGGATGTTTGGCCTCAGGCTATTGTACATAGAATCGAAGTATACCCAAAGAGCAAAAGCTGGCTTTTATACTTGAAGATAAGCAGCACCATACCTGCTACAGTTATTTCCTCGACCATTAAAGAATTAAAAGAACATCTAGGTTATTTAAACTATTTAGATATTATCCCGCTGCCTGATGAACCCTCAGTTAAAATAAAAGCAATTATGGAATACAAAGAAGAGGAGCTAGCCTCCTTTTTTTGGGGGCAGGATACCTTCAAAAATATTATCTGGAAGGTTGAAGGCGAGCGGCTGGACTTAATAGCTAAAGATGCGGAATCATTTAATTATATTATCAAAAATGAAGTTTGTAATCGTTTAGCATACTGGTTTTGGGAGCAATACAGCCTGAGAGTTCTGGTAAGAGTTCTGGCGACAAATATTACGGAAAAAACACCAATAAACCTAGCTATTGTTGGGGGAGCAGCTCAACTTCTGGAAAAAAAAGACTATGTCAAGGTTCCCAGGCACCCAGGAAAAAAAGAAAGCCGCAAGAAAGATTTGGATCAGCAGGAAATAATTCGTTTATCAGATATTCAAGAAGGATTAAAAAATATAGCCGTAGAAGGCGAAATATGGAAAAAAGAAATAAACAGTATCCGTGGAGACAGATATGTTATATGCTACTATTTAACCGATTATAGTGATAGTCTGCTTATAAAAACATTTGTAGATAAATTAGAAGATGACCAAATTAAAATAGGTGATTTTATTAGAGCCTGTGGTAATTTACGCTACGATGATATTGCTCGCGAGCTGGTTTTATTTTTAGATAGTTATAAAATTATTGAAAAAAAGGTTAGAGTTGATGAAGCCGTACAAAAACGGATTGAATTACATGCTCATACCAGAATGAGCGCTATGGATGGATTATGTGATATTACTGCTCTAATTAAAAGGGCTGCAGATTGGCAACATCCGGCAATTGCTATAACTGATCATGGCTGTGTCCAGGCTTTTCCTGAAGCTTACCAAGCTTCCCTTAAATATAAGATTAAGGTTATCTACGGAGTAGAAGGTTACCTTATTGAAAATGATAAAAAAAGCCCTTCATATCATATCATTTTATTAGCCCGCAATCTAAATGGTTTAAAAAATCTGTATAGCTTGATAAGTATATCCTATTTGGAATATTTTTATCGCCATCCTCGTATTCCCCGCCAAATTCTGGAACAACACCGGGATGGGATCCTCGTTGGAACTGCGTGTGAGGCGGGAGAATTATATCAGGCAATCCTGAGTGGAAGCAGTGAACAGGAATTAGAAAGAATAGCTCAATTTTATGATTATCTGGAGATACAACCTTTAGATAATAACAGCTTTTTAGTCCGGGAAGGAAAAGTTAAAGATGAAAGTGAATTGCAACAGATAAATCGGCGTATTGTGGAACTAGGTATAAGGTTGCATAAACCGGTAGTAGCTACCGGAGATGTTCATTTCTTAGACCCCCAGGATGAAATTTACCGTAAAATTATTCAGTCCGGCCAAGGATATGATGATGCCGAAATTCAAGCCCCCTTATATTTTAAGACTACTTCGGAAATGCTTAAAGAGTATTCCTATCTGGGGGAAGATATTGCCCATCAGGTAGTTATTGATAATCCTGCCTTGATTAATGAAATGGTAGAAAATATACAACCGGTTCCAGATGGTTTCTATCCGCCTAAAATTGATTCAGCCCAGGAAGAAGTTATAAAGTTAACCTGGGAGGGGGCTTATACTCGTTACGGTAAAGAGATGCCCCTAGAAATAAAATCCAGGATTGAACGAGAGCTTGATTCAATTACCCGCCATGGATTCAGTGTACTTTATCTTATTGCTCATAAATTAGTTAAAAAGTCCAACCAGGACGGTTATCTTGTTGGATCTCGTGGTTCTGTCGGTTCTTCTGTAGTTGCTTATTTAATAGGAATAACCGAGGTTAACCCTTTGCCCCCCCATTATCTTTGTCCCGACTGTAAACATTGTGAAATCGTTTATGATGTATCGATTGGTTGCGGTATTGACTTAAAAGCTAAACAATGTCCACACTGTGGAAGCGCTATGCTTAGGGATGGTTTCGATATACCTTTTGAGACTTTCCTGGGCTTTAATGGTGATAAAGTGCCTGATATCGATTTGAACTTTTCGGGTGACTATCAGAGTCGTGCTCACCAATATGTTGAAGAATTATTTGGTAGTGAAAATGTTTTTCGGGCTGGTACTATTTCTACTATAGCGGAAAGAACTGCCTATGGTTTCGTAAAAAAATATGCTGAGGAAAAGCAGATTACCATTAAAAATTCGGAAATTGAACGTTTGGCCAAAGGTATAACCGGGGTAAGAAGAACTACCGGGCAACATCCAGGGGGACTTATAGTAGTACCTCAGGATCACGATATATTGGAATTTACCCCACTACAACATCCGGCTGACAATAAGGAGTCAGGGGTAATAACTACGCATTTTGAATATCATGCTATAGGCGATCAATTGGTTAAATTGGATATCCTGGGTCATGACGATCCTACTGTTATTAAGGAACTGGAGGATTTGACCGGCGTTAAAGCATCGAGCATACCATTAAATGATGAGCTAACTATGGCTTTATTTTCGGGAGTTGAACCTTTAGGAGTGAGTCCTGCAAAGATAAACAGCAGTGTGGGGACATATGGTATACCTGAGTTTGGTACTCGCTTTGTCCGGCAAATGCTGGAAGCAACTCGTCCCACAACTTTTTCGGAGTTAGTAAGAATAAGTGGCTTATCACATGGTACTGATGTTTGGCTTAATAATGCCCAAACCTTGATAGAAGAAAATGTAGCTAGTTTAAGTGAAGTAATTTGTACCCGTGACGATATAATGATATATTTAATTCAACAAGGTGTGGAAAAGAATAAGGCTTTTAGAATAATGGAGAATGTACGAAAAGGTAAAGGACTGACAGATGAGCAAATAGATGTTATGAAACAATGCCAAGTACCTTCTTGGTATATTGAATCCTGCCAAAAGATAAAATATATGTTTCCCAAGGCGCATGCGGTTGCTTATGTAATGATGGCTTTTCGTATAGCCTATTTCAAAGTTTATTATCCTCTGGAATTTTACGCCAGTTTTTTTAGCATTCGCGCCGAAGATTTTGAGGCCCAAACAGTTCTAGCAGGAATCGAAAAGATAGCTTTACGAATTAAGGAAATTAACCAGATGGGCCTTAAGGCACCACAGAAAGATAAAAAACTGCTACCAGTATTAGAGCTAGCACTGGAAATGTGTGCCCGGGGTTTTAAGTTTTATCCGGTTGATCTTTATAAATCTCAGGCAACTCGATTTTTAGTCTATGAAAATGGTTTACTTCTCCCCTTTTCGGCTCTACCAAATGTTGGTGCTAATGCTGCTCAAAGTATTGCTGATGCCAAAGAAGGAGGAGAATATACCTCCATTGAGGATTTTCAGCAAAGAACTCGGATAAATAAAACTGCTATGGAGGTATTAAGGCAAAATGGGTGTTTTAGAGATTTACCGGAAAGTAGTCAACTAAGCTTGTTTTCCTAAAAATTGTTAATTCCACTGCCCAAAAGTAATAAATATGCATAAGACTGAATAAATTAGAGGCGGAGCCCGCGGAGGGGAATAGACAAAGCATAAATGTTAACCAGGGGTTAATTTATTCTATGAGATTATTCATTCTATTGTATAATTGGCAAGTATTATGATATACTACTAATAAGCTTACTAATATCGGTTAACACAAGTGGGTTCAGCCCACTTTTTCTATTGTAGTGCTCCAGTAATTATTTGAAAGAGCCGGGGGGTGATTATACTGGGGAAAATGCATGAGATCCAGAACCAAATTGAAAAGCTGCTTGGGGATATTGGTGTTGAACTTGTAGATATTGAATATCGCAGGGAAAAAGGAGGTCAAATGCTCCGTATTTATATTGATAGTGAGGACGGGGTGGATTTAGACCTATGCTCTCGTGCTACTAGGGCAATTAAGCCTTTTCTAGACAATAGCGAATTTTATTACGACCACTTAGAGCTGTCATCCCCAGGATGGGATCGAATTATAAAAAAAGATAAAGACTTTGAGCGTTTTAGCGGCAGTATGGTTAAAGTTAAAATGCGTAAAGAATTTGCTGGCCCTAGTAAAATTATTGGGGTATTAATGGGCGCAGATAATGAACAAATAACAGTTAAACTTGAGGAGGAGGTTCTAAAACTCCCCCGGAATTTAGTTTCCACGATTAGATTACATCCACAATATTAAGGAGGATAACAATGTCTAATGAATTAATACAGGCATTGCATGAAATAGAAAAAGAGCGGGGGATTCCCAAAGAAGCTCTCATAGAAGCCATTAAAGCAGCCCTTAATACTGCATATAAGAAGAATTTTGGCACTGCGCAGAATGTAAGAGTGGAGTTTAATGACCTGAGCGGTGAGGTTAAAGTTTTTTCTCAGAAAAAAGTAGTTAGTAAGGTAAATGACCCCTTATTAGAAATAGACATTGTTGAAGCTAAAGAATTGTATCCAAGTTGTCGTGAAGAGGATATGGTATACGTTGAAGCAACTCCGGCAAATTTTGGTCGTATAGCAGCACAGACGGCTAAACAGGTAGTAATACAAAAATTACGTGAAGCGGAACGTAGCTTAATTTATGAGGAATTTTTAGAACGTGAAGGGGAAATAGTTACTGGAGTTATCCAGCGCATAGAATCCAGGACGGTATATATTGCTCTGGGAAGAACTGATGGTATTATGTTACCTTCCGATCAGATAAGTGGAGAAAAGTATGAAGTAGGGCAAAGGATAAAGGCATACATATACGAGGTTAAGAATACTTCCAAAGGGCCTAATATATTTGTGTCCCGGACTAACCCTTATTTCCTACGGCGCCTTTTTGAGTTGGAGGTTCCAGAGATTTACGATGGGGTGGTTGAAATCAAGTCTATTGCCCGGGAAGCTGGCTCCCGCTCCAAAATTTCAGTTCATTCGCTGGACGAGAGAGTAGACTCAGTAGGTGCTTGTGTAGGACCTAGGGGTTTAAGAGTGCAGAATATAGTATCTGAACTTAACGGAGAAAAGATAGATATAATCAAATATGATAAAGATCCGGAAAAATATATTGCTAATGCCTTAAGCCCTGCTAAAGTACTAGCAGTTAATATTTCCGAAGAAGATAAAACGGCTACGGTAATAGTGCCTGATTATCAGCTTTCTCTGGCTATTGGTAAAGAAGGACAAAATGCCCGTCTGGCAGCGAGATTGACTGGCTGGAAAGTAGATATCAAGAATGACAGTCAGTTTATGGAGGGGAAAGGTATAGATGGCCAAAACCCGTAAAATACCTCAGCGAATGTGTATTGGTTGTAGAGAAATGAAGAATAAAAAAGAACTTATCAGGATAGTACGTACTCCTCAGGGCAGTATCGAAATTGATAGTACCGGCAAAAAACCTGGTAGAGGAGCTTATATATGCCCTGAGATGGAATGTTTGCAACAAGCATTTAAAGGCCAACGATTACAGAAGGCATTAGAACAAAATATTTCTGAAGAATTAGTAGAAACCTTAAAAGATGAGATAGTCAAATCTTTTTCATAGTTACAAGGTGTGTGATAGATTGCAAAAAATTTATAGCTTGATAGGATTTGCTCAAAAAGCGGGTAAAGTTTCATCTGGTACTCTGGCTGTTCGTTCCAGTTTACTCAAAAGAGCTTGTCTATTAATAATGAGTAATGATATTTCTGGCAACACCAGGGAGTCATTGATTCGTATTAGTGAAAAGCATAAGGTTCCTTGGATGGTATTGGGAACTAAATATGAACTCGGCACCTCCGTGGGTAAAGCTTACCGGGTTGCCGTTACGATAAATGACCAAGGTTTAGCTGACTCGATTATAAAACTTATGGAATCACGGGGAGAACGGTTAAATAGTACGGGGGTGGTTTAATGGCCAAAATAAGAGTCCATGAAATAGCTAAAGAATTAGGTATTCCTAGTAGAGAAATGGTAGAAAAATTACAGCATATGGGTTTGGATATAAAAAACCATATGAGCACTTTGGAGGAATCCCAAGCTAACTGGGTCAAAAAACAACTTGAAATTAAAAATGGTGGCAAGGATGATACGCCTGTAATTAAAAAAGGGCCTACTCCAGAATCAAGAGCACAGGTAAGCGCAGGAGAAAACCAGGCAAATGTTGCCAAAAATCTCCAAGCTAGAGGGGAACAGCAACAACTCCAGGAGGGAACAAAAAAACCAACCCCCAGAACTGAGAAAAGGAATAAGGGGCAGGGTGGAAGTTCGGTTAAAGCCAATGAACGTACCCCAAGCCAGGGGGAAAGGGTTAATATATCCCAGGCCAAAACGGAGAAAGAACATTTAAAAGGCCAGCCAAAACCCCATAACCGTGAGATTTATAGAGGTTCAGATAAGCATGCCCATCGAGGATCTTCAAAAGGTCAGCAAAAACCTGCTGAGAAAAATAATCAGAATTCAAGAAATAATGGAGCTACCTTATTGCATCACCCGCCACGGGATAATAGGCCAGTTTTTTGGGAAAAACGGCATGTATCCTATAACAAGGCAGTTGAAAAAGAAAAAGAAGATTTTCGTAATAGTAATAAATACGATAAAAATAAATCCAAAAAAAGTGTTCCGGTTGAATTTTCAAAAGATTACAGCCGTCCCAGCAAAAAGAATAAACATAAGCAGAAAAAAGGAGAAGTGCAAATCCAACTGCCTGACGTAATTTCGATAGGGGATTCTATTACGGTTAGAGAATTGGCGGAAATGCTGCATCTTAGTTCAGCGGATATTGTTAAAAAATTAATGGAATTGGGGACTATGGCGTCTATTAACCAGACTATTGATTTTGATACAGCTGAGATTGTAGCTAGTTTGTATGAAGTCAAAGTTGAAAGAATAATATCCGAAGAAGAGAAACTGCTAGAAGAAATAGTTGATGATGAGTCCAGTCTAAAACCTCGCCCTCCAATAGTTACTGTAATGGGGCACGTTGATCATGGTAAAACTTCATTATTGGATAAGATCCGTAAGTCTGACGTGGTATCTGGCGAAGCAGGAGGGATTACTCAGCATATCGGTGCTTATCAGGTTACAGTAAATGATAATCGGATTACCTTTATTGATACACCGGGTCACGAGGCATTTACAGCTATGCGTGCTCGGGGGGCAAATCTTACAGATATAGTAGTTTTAGTTGTTGCTGCTGATGATGGGGTAATGCCGCAGACAGTTGAAGCTATTAACCATATAAAGGCAGCTAATGTGCCATTTTTAGTAGCTATTAATAAAATAGATAAACCTACAGCCAACCCGGATAAGGTAATGCAGCAACTTACTGAATATGGCATTGTGCCCGAGGAATGGGGCGGAGATACTATCTTTGTACCAGTATCTGCTAAAAACGGCTACGGAATTGATAACTTGTTGGAAATGATTTTGCTGTTAGCTGAGATAAATGAAATAAAAGCTAATCCTGATCGTGAGGCTGAAGGAGTTGTTTTAGAAGGACAACTTGATCGGGGCCGTGGGCCGGTAGCTACAGTATTGGTTCTTAAAGGTACTCTTAACGTTGGAGACTCTATCATTTGTGGTGACAACTACTGTAAGGTCAGGGCTATGACCGACCATAAAGGAAGGAGAGTACAACAGGCGTTTCCTTCTATGCCGGTTGAAATTACCGGATGGTCAGATGTACCTGAGGCCGGCGAGAAAATAAGAGTTTGCGATGAAAAAGTGGCCAAAGAAATAGTCAACTTGCGCCTGAGTGAGAAGAAGTTAGAAGAACAAAAGAAAATCAGCAAGGTTTCCCTGGATGACTTTTTCAAACATATGCAAAATGCGGAAGTTAAAGAACTTAATTTGATTGTTAAAGGTGATGTGCAAGGTTCCATTGAAGCCTTGACGCAATCATTACTGCGACTTGCCACTGATGAGGTGAAGGTTAATATAATACATTCAGCAGTTGGTGCTATTAGTGAGACTGATGTAATGTTAGCTTCCGCTTCACAGGCCATAATCATTGGGTTTAATGTTCGCCCTGATGTTAAGGCTCGAAAATACGCCGAGGATGAAGGTATAGATGTACGCCTTTATCGCGTAATTTATGAAGCTATTGATGATGTTAAAAAGGCTATGGCCGGATTACTTGAGCCCGAATATAAAGAAAAATATATAGGCCGGGCTGAGGTCAGGGCTACTTTTAAGGTTCCCAATGTAGGTGTGATTGCTGGTTCCTATGTAATTGACGGAAAAATGCAAAGGAATGCCAATGTAAGAGTTTTACGCGATGGTGTTATCGTATATGAAGGCAAATTATCTTCTCTAAAGCGCTATAAGGATGATGTACGTGTGGTTGTGGAAAACTACGAATGTGGTATTGGTATTCAGGATTTTAATGATGTCAAAGAAGGCGATATAATAGAAGCTTATACGATGGAAGAAATACCACGTGAATTATAAAATAAACGGCCACTAATCATGTAATGTTGATTCTGTTGCAAAAATTAATAAATAAATAGGCATAGGTTGAATAATTTCCCGCGGCATTCTATATTGTGAACGACAGTGAACATCAGCAGTACCGGTGAAAGGTGGAAGAGTGAAACCGCAGAGTTACAAGGGAACAACGGCTACTATTATGCATACGTATTGGGGCTTTGGCAGCAAAATTATTATTACCTTAATAAAAGGGGGCATTAGCCATGAGTAAACGTCGGCAGGATAGAATGAGCATAGAAATAAAAAAAATCATGGCCCGGATAATTCAGGAAGAAATAAAAGACCCCCGGATTGACTTTACTACGGTATCAATTACCAGAGTAGATGTTAGTAGCGATATAAGTCATGCTCGGGTAAATATAAGTGTGCTGGGTGATGATGATAAGCAAGAGCAAACTATGCAGGCTTTGCAAAAAGCTAAAGGTTATATACGCACGGAGCTGGCTAAGAGCCTTAAAGTAAGATATGCACCAGAATTGGAATTTCGCCTGGATCGTTCAATTGAACATGGTATCCATATTGCGTCTCTTTTAGATGAGTTGAAGGAAGGGCCTAAAACTAAAGATGAATAGTATAAAAGAAATTGCTGAAGTCTTACTGAGAATGAATGATTATACTATTGTTGGTCATAGCATTCCAGATGGGGATTGTATTGGTTCAATGCTGGGATTATATTTGGGCCTTAATGATCTTAATAAACAGGTCCAAATGGTTTTATCAGATCCAGTTCCGAAACGCTATCACTATTTATCCGCTTGGGATAAGGTGTTAAAACCGACGGAGTTTGAAGCCTCAGCTAATATTATTTTTCTGGATTGTGCTGATAAGGAAAGAATAGGTCCCAATATACTTGCTAAAATAAAAAATCCTTATTGTATTATCAATATTGATCACCACCTGCAAAACGAATTTTACGGCAATTATAATTATGTTCATCCGGAAACCGCAGCCACTGGTGAAATTATTTATACCCTTCTGCAAGCTATGCAACTTAACATAAGCAAAGAAATAGCCGATTGTTTATATGCTGCTATTGTAATGGATACCGGGAGTTTTATGAATAGTAATACTACTGCAAATACTATGCGCATAGCAGCTCATTTAATAGAATATGGTGCAGATGTAGACCAAGCTAGGATAAAATTATTTGAGTCTAAATCCCACCAGGAAGTATTCTTGCTGCGACAAGCATTAAAGCACTTAGGATTTAGTGAAGACGGCAAAATTGCCTGGATGAGTTTGCCTTATGACGAAGTTAAGGCCCTTAACGCTCTTGATTTCCATCCGGAAGGAATAATAAATTATACCCGTATGATTGATGGGGTTAAGGTAGGGATACTCTTTCGTGAGACAAAACCTGGAGTCGTTAAAATTGGCTTTCGCTCAAAAGGAGAAACTGATGTAGCGCAAATAGCTGCTTACTTTAAAGGAGGAGGACATCGACAGGCTGCTGGAGCCCAACAGGAAGGTAGCTTAGAGGAAGTTATGTTGCGGGTGATTAATAAAGTTAAGGACGTGATCACTTAATTTGCATGGTTTTTTAAATATCAACAAACCTACCGGAATGACTTCATTCGATGTTATTAGAAAAATCAGGCAGATTATCCCCCGCGGGGTTAAAATAGGTCATTTAGGCACCTTAGATCCCATGGCTAGTGGTGTGTTACCCATAGCATTGGGTAAAGCCACTAGAATAATACCTTATATAGAGGATGAAAAAAAATCTTATATTGCTGAACTTACCCTGGGAGCAATTTCTGATACTCAGGATGCCTGGGGGCAAATTACTTATACTGGTAATACTAAATTTGCTGTTGAAGACTTGCAAGCTATTTTAAAGCAATTTTCCGGAACTATTAAGCAGATTCCACCTATGTATTCTGCTGTCCACCACCAGGGGAAGAGACTATATGAATATGCTCGTGAGGGCATAAGCGTAACAAGAAGGGAAAGGGAAATAAATATTTATTCCTTACAGGTTCTAAAGATAGATAAGAATTCTGCTTTACCTGTAATAAAACTTAAAATAGATTGTTCTCGGGGTACTTATATACGTACACTATGTAACGATATTGGTGCTCAGTTAGGAACAGGGGGCTTGATGTCTAGTCTGGTAAGAATATATTCAGGAGGCTTTAATATAGAACAAGCCTGCCCTTTGGAAAAAATTGCTAACAATAAGTTGTATTTAAAGCAACATCTTATGCCTTTGGATTACCCCCTTCAATCGATACCGGCTATTAGTATTGACTCCTGGCAGGATATTAGAGACGTCATGAATGGACGAGCTATTACTCTCGCTAATAAGAATGTACATGGTCTTCTTAGATTATATAATCCTGAAGGGAAATTAATAGCCTTAGCCAGGAATACTGGTGATCAAGGAACAATCAAACCAGAGAGAGTCTTTAAATAATTTACATAAGGAGCAAAAGTAATGCAAATAGTACGGGAAATTGAAAATTATATATCTAATAATTCCCCCCTCTATCTGGCACTGGGTAATTTTGATGGCTTGCATCTGGGTCATCAAAAGCTGATTAAGCAAATGGTTAATGCGGCGAAGTCTGAGATGGGGATGACAGCAGCTTTTGTTTTTGAGCCGCACCCTAACAAAGTTCTTTTCCCAGATAAACCTATTCAGTTATTAGTAACCGCAGAACACAAGGCGGAATTAATGGAACAGTTAGGGGTTAATCTTCTTATATATAATACTTTTAATCTTGAAATTGCTAAATGCTCACCAGAAGAATTTGTTAAGCGTATTCTTGTAAATAAGTTAAAGGTCAAACAAGTTTTTGTTGGTTTTAATTATACCTTTGGCCATAAAGGAGCTGGTACTCCTGAGCTACTCCAAGAGTTTGGGGGTAAATATGGTTTTAAAGTAAATATTATTCCTCCGGTAAAAATTAATGGGGAGGTAGTATCAAGCAGCATTATTCGTAAGGCTTTGGAAGCTGGTGATATAAAGAAAGCTCGGATAATGCTGGGTTATAATCCTATGTTTGAAGGGCAGGTTATTGAAGGAGAGCATCGCGGAAGGGCTATTGGCTTCCCTACCGCTAATCTTGGTATTAGCCCTGAAATAAATATTCCTGGTAAAGGTGTATATGCTGCCCAATGTAAGTTGGGTTCAAATCTATATAAAGCGGTAGTTAATATTGGAAGTAAGCCTACTTTCCATAAGGAATATCCAATTTCTATTGAAGCGCATTTAATTGATTTCCAGGGTGATCTATATGGCCAAAAAATTCGTTTATATTTTTTGGAAAAAATAAGGGATGAGCGCAAATTTGACAATGTGGAAGAACTAGTTAAGCAAATTACCCGGGATAGAGATCTAGCTCAAAGGATTGCTTCGCTAGAGTAAGTTTACTTTTTTTCTAGGCTATGCTAAAATTTACTTTATCTATGGCGGTTAGGGCAGTATAAAAACATCTATAATAGGGGAAAAAATAAGGAATAAAATGATTTAATTAAGGAAAGAGCGGCAGTCTAACTGCTTTTATACGAACCATTTGCTCGGGTTAGCGATTCACCGGCGCTAAGCTTGGTTAATGGCGATTTTATACAAAGGAGGTGAGAGCATGGCATTGTCACCAGAAAAAAAGGAAGAGCTTATTAAAGCTTTCCAGCTTCATGAGAAAGATACTGGTTCACCTGAAGTACAGATAGCGATTCTTACCGAAAGGATTAATTATCTCAATGAGCACCTAAAAGTAAATAAAAAAGATCATCATTCTCGCAGGGGTCTATTGAAAATGGTAGGTCAACGTCGCTCTCTTTTGGATTATCTAAAAGAGAAAGATTTTGAACGTTATCGCAATATTCTAACTCGACTTGGTTTGAGGAGATAAAAGAGCGGATGGCCGCTCTTTATCTTTATAAAAATCAATTGAAAGGAGGAAATAGATATATTACACAAATATCAAACAGAAATTGCTGGCCGACCACTTATAGCGGAAATCGGGCAATTGGCTAAGCAAGCTAACGGTGCTGCTCTGGTAAGATATGGCGACACAGTAGTTTTGGTAACAGCCACAGCTTCCAAAACTCCCCGGGAAGGTGTTGATTTTTTCCCATTAACAGTTGATTATGAGGAAAAACAGTATGCAATAGGAAAAATTCCGGGAGGTTTCATAAAAAGAGAAGGACGTGCTACTGAACTTGCTACTCTTTCTGCCCGACAGTTAGACCGACCTATTAGGCCGTTATTTCCGAAGGGATTTAAGAATGATGTCCATGTAGTAGCTACCGTACTATCAGTAGAAAAGGATAATCCTGCGGATGTTACAGCTACTATAGGTGCATCCATAGCTCTCGGAGTCTCTGACATACCTTTTGCTGGTCCCATTGGAGCCGTTATAGTAGGTATGGTCGATGGTAAGTTTATCATTAATCCTACTTTTGAGCAATCGCAAAAAACAAACATGCATGTTGTAGTAGCAGGAACTAAAGATGCCATAATGATGGTCGAAGGAAGTGCCAAAGAAGTACCTGAAGAGACTTTGCTGGAAGCCATCTTTTTTGCTCATGAAGAAATAAAAAAGATAGTTGCTTTCCAGGAACCTATTATTCAGGAATTAGGCAAACCTAAAATGGAAGTGCCGGAAGTATCAGTTAATGAAGAGATGGCAGCTGCCATTAGGGAATTTTCTCTACCCCGGCTGGAAGAAGCCGTTAAAAATCCCGATAAAAAAGCTCGCGAAGCCCAGGTGGACCTTACTAATGATGAAATAATTGCCCACTTCCTGGAGCTTTACCCGGAAGAAGAAAAAGCGATTAAAGAAATAGTAGATAGTGTTCTAAAAGAAGTTGTGCGAAAAATGATACTGGAACAGGGCGAGAGGGTTGACGGGCGTAAATTAGATGAAATTAGACCTATTAGTTGTGAGGTTGGAATTCTGCCCCGTCCCCATGGTTCTGGTTTATTTACCCGGGGACAGACTCAGGTATTGTCCGTAACTACCTTAGGTTCAATTAGTGAGGAGCAAATTTTAGATGGCCTGGGAAATGAAGAGAAAAAAAGGTACATTCACCATTATAATTTCCCGCCCTACAGCACCGGTGAAACCAAACCCATGCGGGGACCGGGAAGAAGAGAAATAGGCCACGGAGCTTTAGCTGAAAGAGCCTTACTAGCGGTATTACCTAGTGAAGAAGAATTTCCCTATACTATTAGGGTAGTTTCTGAAGTATTAGAGTCCAATGGTTCCAGTTCTATGGGTAGTGTTTGTGGCAGCACTCTTTCTCTGATGCATGCAGGAGTGCCTATTAAAGCACCGGTAGCTGGAATAGCTATGGGTCTCGTTAAAGGCGAAGATAGCTTTGCTATTTTAAGTGATATCCAAGGGATAGAAGATGCTCTGGGTGATATGGACTTTAAACTAGCTGGGACCGCAAAAGGGGTAACGGCAGTCCAAATGGACATCAAGATAACTGGTGTTGATAAAGAAATTGTAAAAGCTGCCTTGAAACAAGCTCGTGAGGGTCGTATATTCATTATGGGCAAGATGCTGGAGGTAATTAAAGAGCCTAATAAGGACCTATCACCTTATGCTCCCCGCCTGCTAAGAATGCAAATACCTCCTGATAAAATTCGGGAAGTTATAGGACCAGGTGGCAAAACTATTCATAGGATAGTAGATGAAACCGGGTGTAAAATTGATATTGAGGATGATGGCACCCTGTTTATTATGGCTGTTGATGAGAAAGCGGCCCAAAAGGCTAAGTTCTATATTGAATCGATTGTAGCCCAGGTGGAAGTAGGTAAGACATATATGGGAACTGTAAAACGCATCATGGACTTTGGTGCCTTTGTGGAAATTATTCCAGGTGTACTTGGAAATAGTGGCAAAGAAGGCCTGGTTCACATATCTCAGTTATCTGATGAAAGGGTTAATAAGGTTCGTGATGTTGTTGATATTGGTGATAAGATCCTAGTTAAAGTAACAGAAATAGACAGACAGGGCCGAGTTAATCTTTCCCGCAAAGCGGTGCTAAAAAACACGGTCAAATCCACTAAATAATTCATATAAACCTAAAAAATATCCCAAGTAAACCGAGTAGTCTCGGTTTATTTGTATTTTCTGGAGCAATATATCGGCATAGGTATACATACTTCGGAATAATTATTAGAAGAGTAGCTCTATAAGGGGTGGTAATATTATTCACTAATCTGCATTATTATAATTTCCAGCGCCGGGTAATGATATTATTGACTTTCTTCATCTGCCTTCCCTTCATTGCTAATTGGGCAGATAAAGTTGAAAGGTACTTTTTTGGTGTGGCGCCAGGAGTTATGATGGCAGAACATGATTTTTCTGGGATGCTTCCTGAAGAAGTAATAGTAACAGTAGAATACTTGGCGAAAAAAAAACAGAAGTTGCCTCGGGAACCGTATTTAGATAAAGAAAGTGGCCAAATAGTAAACGAAGTGCCTGGAGAAATCATTGATGTGCCGGGGACGGTTGCCCGGATTATTAATGCAGCTCCTGGTCAAAAATTGCAGCCGGTAATTATTATTGACTATCCCGAATTTACTGCCCGAGATTTAGAGAATGCCAACCATAAGTTGGCTGAATATGATACCTGGATAAGGGGAAGCTATCAGCGCTTCACTAATATAAGATTGGCTGTTGCGGGTGTAAATAACACTGTGGTATGGCCGGGAAAAGTATTTTCTTTTAATGAAGTCGTAGGACCCAGAACAGTTGAAAGAGGTTATATGCCTGCACCGATAATAATTATGGGGGACAGAGGACTTGATTATGGAGGAGGGGTGTGTCAGGTTGCAAGTACCTTATATAATGCCGTTTTACAAGCTGGTCTGGAAGTAGTTGAAAGGCACCAGCATTCTTTGCCAGTCCATTATGTTCCTGCTGGGAAAGATGCTGCTGTTGACTATGGCAAAAAGGATTTTAAATTCAAAAATACCAGCTCAGGCCCAATAATTATAAAATCAGAAGTAACTCGGGGTCTGGTTCGGATGCAGTTATGGGGAGGAAAGGCATGAAAGTATATTACTTGACTAAAAGAAGTATGCTAGGTGCAGCTGCAATCCTGGTACTACTTATAAGCTTTTTAGGTATATCATTATGGTATTACAATGATGTGGGTATAGCCTCGCGTTCCCAGGAACCTATATATCAAGGTAATACCGGGCAAAAGGTAGTGGCGTTAACTGTAAATGTCGATTGGGGAGAAGAATATATACCAGCAATGTTAGAGGAGTTCAAAAAAAATGGAGCCAAGGTAACCTTCTTTGTTACGGGTCAGTGGGCAGAAAAGAATATAGAATTGCTCAAAGAAATGGATAAAGCAGGGCACAGTATTCAAAATCATGGCTATAAGCATGTACACTTTAACCAGCTTCCTCCTGATCAGTGTAAGGAGCAAATTAAGAGAACAGAGAGAATTATACAGGAAGTAACAGGTAAACCAAGTAAATACTTTGCTCCCCCATATGGTGAGCAGAGTAAACAGTTAATGCAGGCTATATCTAGTATCGATTATGATCTTATTTTATGGAGTATTGACACTATTGATTGGCAGCGGCCAAGTCCGGATACGATTGTAAAGAGAGTTTTAAACCGAGTTCATAATGATGCCATAATACTAATGCATCCAACTGAACCAACAGTGAAAGCATTGCCAGAATTGCTCAAGGGTCTTAAGGAACAAGATTACAAGATGATTACTATAGATGAAATTACTAGTGGAAAATTAACGGGTGATAAAAATAAGAAATAAACTATGGGCTGTTTGCGTTCTAACCATAATTTGTATAGTGCTGATTAACCCTTCACTGGCAGCTGCTCTACCCTATATTAATTCTCCTTACTATTGCTTGGTTGATGGTAAAAGCGGGCAGATTATTGTCTCTCGCCAAGCTGATGAAATGCGGCCAGTAGCCAGTACTACAAAAATGATGACTGCTATACTGACCGTTGAATATGCTGATACCGCTGAAATAGCTGTAGTAAGCAGTAATGCACAAAGGACACCGGAGTATGCTATAGGGCTACGCGAGGGTCAGGAATTGACTGTTGCTGAACTCTTAAAAGCAGCTTTAATCTGTTCGGCTAATGATGCCGCTGTTGTTCTCAGTGAACATATAGCTGGTGAAGAACGTTTTTTTGCGCATTTAATGAGCAAAAAAGCCTTTGTTCTTGGGGCATTTAATACTCATTTTACTAATGCCTCCGGTTTACCATCATCCGATCATTATAGTACTGCTTATGATCTGACCCGGATAGGGCGGTATTTGTTAGATAATGAATACTTACAGGAGCTGGTAGCTACCCGGCAGACTCAATTCCATCATCCTGGTTACCGCAAGCCTATGATTATTAATAATACTAATAGTTTACTAGGGACTTTTCGCGGGGCAGATGGAATAAAAACTGGTACTACTAATGCAGCTGGTAAATGTCTAGTAGCTTCTGCTACCCGAGATAATCGCCAGCTTATAGCAGTCGTCCTTAGATCAGGTAACAGGAGCGGTGATTGTGCCGCCTTATTGGAATATGGATTTAATTCCAGTAAATTAGTTAAAGTAGTTGATAAAAGTGTCCCTTTCAAACAGATAAATCTACTCGGGAAAAATATTCCCTATCTTGATTTATACCCTAAAGACGATATTTTTGTTTGGGTAACAGAAAATAGTCCGGATATTCAAAAAAAGGTAGAGGTAAGGTATCTAGTTAGTCCACCTTTAAAGGCAGGGGAAAAGCTGGGTACTTTAAGTGTTTATGCTGATAATCAGTTAGTACAAAGTACAGATTTAATCTGTCGCGAAGCAGTCAAGCCTGATGGTAATGCCTTACGAAGGTTCCTGCAAAATCTAAGAGCCAATTAAAAAGGATAAGACTAGCTAAGGCAAAAATATTATAATAAGCGAAGGGGAAATAGAAACAGGTTTGATGCATAAATATTCCGTCGCCAGACCTTAAGCATGGGGCAACACCAACTGCTTGTCCCGCGGCTTCAGGGGTACGCTCCTATTCACATCCATGTGAAGAGTCGCTCTCGCCCCCTTCCGCCGCTTACCTTCGCAGGGTTTGCAACATAAATTGTGGAGCTAAGCGGAACATCAGAAGTACCCGGAGGGTGCTCCCTTGCTCCGGTGACGGTTCCTGCATATTTATGCATTCAAACTAAGTAGCGGAAACTTAAGTTTCCGCTGCATAAGGGAAAAAGGGAAAGAGACTATTTTTTCCGCTGATAGAGTAAAAGTTGTTTTTGATAATATACTAGTTTTATAATTCTCGGTGAAGGTTAGTTTTCGCGGAGACTAAAGTCTCCGCTTCCAGTGCTGCAAAATTAATAAATATGCATAAAGTTGAATAATTTGACCCGAAATCCGCAGGAAAATAAGGAAGATAAACGTTTAATTTAACGATGAAATTAAAAGAAATACGGAGTATTTCTACAATAATTCTTATTTTTTTAATTGAAAATCGATTATATTACTTACTTTAGGTCTGATATTTACTATTATGCATTCGAATAAGCTTTTTTGTAGCAGACCAGTTTTGAATTATGAATTAATGGTGGAATGCATATTCCTCTATTAATTCTAATAAGGGAACAAGTGCGCAAAGGGCACGCGGGTGATATAGGTGATATATAAGTGGTATTAAAATTGGAGGAATGGTTTTGGTTAATTATTGGGACTTGAGTAGTAAAGCCAAGCTCGTAGTAGAGGAAATACCTTATGTAAGATCAGTAGCTATAGGCATATTTATAAAAGTTGGTTCTCGTCATGAGCCTTTATCTATATCGGGAGCAAGCCATTTTATTGAACACATGCTTTTCAAGGGTACTGAACGGCGAAGAGCTCGAGAAATAGCCGAGAGCTTTGAAAGTATCGGCGGACAAATAAATGCTTTTACATCCAAAGAATATACCTGTTTATATTCCCGTACCTTGGATGAATACATGGACTTAGCTTTAGATATCATGTTTGATATGCTTTTTCATTCTGCTTTTGCCGCGAGAGACTTTGAAACTGAAAAAGGGGTAGTTATCGAGGAAATTAATATGTACGAAGACACTCCGGATGACCTTATCCATGATGTATTCAGCCAACAATTCTGGCAAGGGCACAGTATGGGGCAGCCCATACTAGGAACTATTGAGTCCGTAGCCAATTTTAAAAGAGAAGATATTTTTGCTTTTTACCGCCAAACTTATAAGCCAGCTAATATGGTAATAGCAGTAACTGGTAATGTCGAGGCCTTTAAGGTAAGGGATAAAGTGGAGTGCTACCTTAATAAGGAAAGTAAAGAAAAAGTGCAACTGCCTTATGAAAAAGTAAGCTCATATACCCCTTTTATAAAATTGGTAGAAAAAGATACTGAGCAGGTTCAGATATGTTTAGGTGTACCAGGAATATCCTACCGGGATAAACGCCGTTATGTCCAGAATATAATGAACAGTATATTAGGGGGAGGGGTTAGTTCACGTTTGTTTCAGGCTATTCGCGAGGAATTAGGACTAGCTTACTCGGTATACTCTTATCCATCGAATTATTCTGACAGTGGCTGTTATGCAATTTATATTGGTACTGGTCCAGGTAAATTGGCGCAGTTTTTTGAGGTATTATATGCTGAGCTTAAGAAATTTATTGATAAGGGTGTTAGCGAAGAGGAAGTTAAAAGAACCAGGCAGTTGATTAAATCCAGCATGCTTATGGGCATGGAAAGCGTCATGAACCGTATGACCAGGCTAGGTAAGTCTGTTTTGATGTATGATGAGGTAATTGAGGTGGAAGAAGTATTAAAAAGAATTAATGCTGTAACCCCTGAGGATATTAATAATTATGCAGCAGAAATTTTGGCCTTAAATTGTTTTTCCCTGGCTGCTATCGGTAGTACCGAGGTGTTGCCAATAGTGGAAAGAGAATACAAAAAATGGTGGAAGTAAGGAGTAGTTTAATGCAGGTATTTATAAAAAGATTACATTCATTTGATTTGCCCCTGCCAAAGTATATGACTAAAGGAGCGGCAGGGGTAGATTTGTATGCAGCGCTGGACGCAGCGGTTAGTATTGCACCGGGGCAAAGGGTTTTAGTGCCTACCGGGATATCTATAGCTCTACCGGAGGGTTATGAAGCTCAGATTCGCCCTCGCAGTGGACTGGCTTTAAAGCATGGAATAACCTTGCTTAATTCCCCAGGAACTATAGATAGTGATTACCGGGGGGAAATTAAGCTTATAGTTATAAATTTTGGAGATAAAGAGTATATTTTACAGAAGGGGGAACGTATTGCCCAGATGGTTTTTAGCCGGGTGGAGAAGGCTGAGTTTGTTGAGGTAGAGGTATTGGGTGTTACGTCCCGGGGAACAGGAGGCTTTGGCCATACTGGAATATAAACGGGGGGATAATATGAGACTTAATGAGCTGGTAGGAAAAGAAATGGTAAACATATATGATGGTATGAGGATGGGTACAGTAGGAGAATCGGATATGATGATAGATCAGGAAAGTGGCCAGATTATATCCATAATACTTCCGAATAGGGGCAACGCTTTTAATTTCTGGGCTGATAGGCAGAAACTGGTGATACCTTGGGAGGCTGTAAAAAAAATAGGTCGTGAAGTAATTGTAGTTGATTTGGATGCCACTCATATGCGGTTAAAAAACAATTCTATATAAGCCACTTTTACTTGTATATAAAATGAGAGTCGCGGGACACCATCTCGCGGCTTATTTATTATAATATGACTAATGGTCTGTTACCCTTAGCAGGATTTAAGTAGCTTATATCATGGGAGCCCCCTTCACCCTTTAGGTACTACTGATGTTCGCTCTGCTCACAATAATGGTGCGGTTACGATTGATGTCACCATTCACAACTTAGATTATAAACCCTATGGAAGTTCGATAATGGAATATTTTTGCTTATGCATTCAAACCGGTATACTTTTACTTTTTTGAGGGGAATTATAATTTAATTAATAATTCATATATAAAATAGGGCAACTTATAAAAAAGGGGGTTCATATTATGACGAATAGTAATTATTCCAAAGGTTCATTCCCTCCCTGGAGTAGAATCCAGGGACTTAACGAAATGTGTTTTGAAGCAGGAGTTGATTTTGATAGTTTTATTGAGGATTTAAAAATAGGTACTAATATCAGCGACATGGCAGTCAAGTATGGGGTTAGCGAAAATACTATTAATCTGTTGCAGGAGCATTTTATGAAATATGGTATTAGCTCTGTTATGGGGGGAGATTAACAGTAATTATTAACTATATGATTATTGAAAAATAGCTTATAATAATATAATATATTCAAAATCTTATTAGGAGGCCGTTATCATGGTGGATAGATTTAGTAAAGAAGGTCTCACATTTGACGATGTGTTGTTAATTCCTGGCTATTCTGAAGTTATGCCTAAAGATGTAAGTGTATCTACTTGGTTAACCAGGAATATCCGACTGGAAGTGCCCATAATGAGTGCTGGTATGGATACGGTTACGGAAACACGTATGGCTATAGCTATAGCTCGTGAGGGTGGTATCGGAATAATCCATAAGAATATGTCCATTGAAGAACAGGCTCGTATGGTTGATCGGGTAAAACGTTCTGAGCACGGAGTAATTACCGACCCCTTTTATTTATCCCCAGATAACAAAATTCAAGATGCCTTAGATATCATGGAGCATTATCGTATTTCCGGTGTTCCCATTACTGAAGGTAGGAAATTAGTAGGGATTATAACTAATCGTGATATTCGCTTTGAAACGGATTTTAATCAACCCATAAAAAATGTTATGACTAGCGAAGGACTAGTTACGGCTCCTGTGGGAACTAGCATGGAGCAAGCCATGGAAATATTACGCCATCATAAAATTGAAAAATTACCTTTAGTAGATGATGATTTTAATCTTATGGGTTTAATTACTATTAAAGATATAGAAAAAACCTATAAATATCCTAATGCGGCTAAAGATTCCAGGGGACGTCTGCTGGCGGGAGCTGCCGTTGGTATTACCCGGGATACGCTGGAGAGAGTACAAGCACTGGTGAAAGCTGGGGTTGATGTTATTGTCGTGGATACTGCTCATGGGCATTCGCAGGCGGTAATTGATACTGTTATTAAGATTAAACATCATTTTCCTGATTTAGATCTTATTGCTGGTAATGTGGCAACAGGTGAGGCTACTGAGGCTTTAATTAAAGCTGGTGCTGATTCCATAAAGGTAGGAATTGGGCCAGGGTCAATTTGTACTACCCGTGTAGTAGCTGGCATTGGGGTTCCTCAGATAACAGCCGTAAGTGATTGTGCAGCAGTAGCTAGAAAATATGATATACCCATAATTGCTGATGGTGGCATAAAATATTCGGGAGATATTGCCAAGGCCATAGCAGCAGGAGCAGATGTGGTTATGCTAGGAAATCTTCTGGCTGGAACAGAAGAAAGTCCTGGCGAGGTAGTAATCTTGCAGGGGAGAAGCTATAAGGTTTATCGGGGAATGGGTTCATTGGGAGCCATGACTCAAGGAAGCAGTGACCGTTATTTCCAGGAGGATGCGCAGAAATTAGTTCCTGAAGGAATAGAAGGTCGGGTACCTTATAAAGGTTATGTAGCAGATACTATATTTCAGCTAGTTGGTGGACTTAAGGCAGGAATGGGATATTGCGGGGTAAGAAATATAGAAGAAATGAAGACGAAAACCCGTTTTATTCGTATAACTAATGCGGGTTTGGTTGAAAGCCATCCCCATGATATCACTATTACCAAAGAAGCTCCTAATTATAGGGTTCTTTAGATGCTTTCTATATTATTAAGATTAATAATTGCTTGTATTGTTGGCACTTTAATAGGTATCAAAATTAATCCCTATTTTACTCGCACTTTTACCATTATTTGTTCTGGAGTTGCTTTGCTTACTATTGTATCCTTGGAATTTTTTAAGGTCATAAATTATCCCTGGTTTAGTGACCCGGGGCGTCTCACAGCTCAAGTAATTGCAGCACTTGGCTTTCTGGGTACAGGATTAATATGGGTTTCGTCTGCCCATGAAGTTCGCGGGCTTTCGGTAGCAGCAAGTATTTGGCTTACAGCTATTTTGGGAATAATAATTGGAAGTGGCCTTTCGAAAGTTACTATGATAATAGTAGGCATAGTACTAATCGCCTTTTTCTTCTGGAATAAAATGGAAAATGGTAATAATTAATTCTTGCGCAGGCTTGGCCATTAAGCTTATACTTTAAATAGGTGTAAAACATCTACTTAATGTACTTTTCGCTTAATCTGTTGGAGATAACAGAGCGGAGGAACCAATTAATGGGGTGAATCAATTTTTTGAAGGGCTACCCTTAAGTCCTAACCCGTCAGCTAACTTCGTAAGCGTATTTAAGGGAGGGATTAAAATGTTTAATAGTTTATATTGTTTGGGCCCTCCATTAATTATTTAGTAAAGGAGGGCTTTTATGAATGTTCAAAAAATTGATAGTCTTACTATTTCCCTAAACCGCGCCGATGAATTACGGTCAAGAATTCAAGAATACCTAGATGTGGAGCCAGGATTGGCAACGGGTTTTAGAAACCGTGCACGTATATTAGAGAATCGTACCAAGATACTTGATTATTTTAATGCCTCAATTGATGATTGGAACAGTTGGGTATGGCAGTTAAAGAATCGCATTTCTGATATTAACATCCTTTCCCATTTCATTAATTTTGAAAAAGATGAATATGAAGAGATTAAAGCTGTTTCTAAAAAATATAGATGGGCTATATCACCATATTACTTAAGCTTGATTGATTTCCATAATTATAAAGAATCACCTATATATAAACAAGCTATCCCTGATATCAGGGAACTAAAAGATCATCATGGCAAGCTTGATCCTATGGGTGAATTAACTACCAGTCCAGCTGATAGAATTACCCGGCGTTATCCTGATCGCTTAATAATTAATGTAACTAATCAATGTGCCATGTATTGCAGACATTGTCAACGTCGTAGAAATATTGGGGAAAGTGATCATCATGCTTCTCATAAACAGTTGGAAAACGCCCTAAAATATATTAGAGATAATCGGGAAATAAGGGATGTTCTTATCACTGGTGGCGATGCTTTAATGTTAAGTGATAAGAGATTAGACTGGCTGCTAGGTGAATTAGATAATATTGAACATGTTGAAATTAAAAGAATTGGTACTCGCGTACCAGTTACCCTTCCCCAAAGAATTACACCGCAACTTTGTGAAGTTTTAGCAAAACATCCACCACTCTATATAAATACTCAATTTAATAGTCCCTTAGAGGTAACTGAGGAAGCCAAAAAAGCATGTGATATGCTTATTGCTTCCGGATGCGTATTGGGTAATCAAGCCGTTTTATTAAAAGATATTAATGATAATCCCCATGTAATGAAAAAATTGAATCAAGAATTGTTAAAAATTAGAGTTAGGCCATATTATCTGTTCCACGCTAAACAAGTTAAAGGTACTGCACATTTTATAACTAGTATTGAAAAAGGTTTAGAAATAATGGATCAATTACGTGGTCAAACTTCTGGTTTGGCTGTACCTGCTTATATTATAAATGCTCCTTCTGGTCTGGGTAAGACTCCGCTTTTACCCACCTACCTTATGTCTTTAAAAGATGACCAATTAACCATTCGAACATGGGAACATAAAGTAATTACCTATAATAATAAAACTTCTTGAGAACCTACTTTGCCGGTTACAAAACTCAGCCCAATGCTGGATGTCAAGAACTACATCGACATAGTTGATTCAGTTGCCATAGAAATACTGCGGTAAAATTTATATCGGGGGTTCTTAACCCCCGATAAGGCGCGAGTTTACGATTGCTTAGCGATGCTTCTTTCTGCGATTTCTATTGCTTTGGCGACTATTCTACCGCAGTCTCTGGAGCTAACACTTCCCCAGCCTTCGGTAGCCACGATATGATCTACACCCAATTCCCGGGCGATTTCATATTTGAGCTGTTCGGACATAAGTCCTCGATTCCTCGCCATATACAACCTCCTCAAATATATAAAAACTCGCACCCTGTTATTATTGTGTTACAATAGAACAAAAAAAATGGCTAGATTATAATTTATAAATAGTAAAGTATTGCCCAAAAATATTTTTTTGTCTTAAACATTTTTTATTAAGGGGGTTTACAGATGAGATATGAAGGCAATATTTTTCGGCCTCCCAGTGAAGCGAGAAGCTATATTTTGCAATGTACCATTGGGTGTACTCATAATCGTTGTACTTTTTGCAGTATGTATAAGGATAAAAAATACCGGGTACGATCCTTGGAAGAGATAATAACTGATATTCGTATGGCCAAAATATATTATGGTGACGTTGAAAAAGTGTTCTTGGCTGATGGTGATGCTCTGGCCATGGATACTCCTGATTTGTTGGAAGTTATAAATAATTTACATCGGTATTTTGCCAGTTTGCGTCATATTGGTATTTATGCCAGTCCTAACAGCATATTGCATAAGCGGCTGGATGAATTGATAGCCTTAAAAGAGGCTGGACTTACTATTGCTTATCTTGGAGTAGAAACCGGAGATCCAGACTTGTTACGGGATATTAGAAAAGGAGTCACTTATGAGGAAATGGTTGAGGCGGGTCAGAAAATCAAACAAGCGGGAATATTGCTGTCTATTACTATTTTGCTTGGACTAGCGGGAAGAACACCTAAAGCTCGGGATCATGCTGTAAACACAGCCCGAATATGTAATGAAATACAACCAGATTATATTGGGGCATTGACCCTTATGGTAGAACCCCGGACAGAACTCTATCGCAGAATGGAAAGGAAGGAATTTGAATTACCAGGGCCATTTGAAATACTTGATGAAATGCGTATAATGATAGAACATATGGAACTAAAGGGGACTGAATTTCGTAGTAACCACGCTTCAAATTATTTGCCTATAAAAGGCCGTTTACCCGAAGATAAAGATAAGATTTTGCAGTTAATAAGTGATATTATTACCATAAACGACCGTAGGTATTTAAGACCTGACTACCTTCGTGGTCTTTAGAATTATTTGTAAAAATAAGTTTTCAATGCTTGCTAAATATTTCACAATGGTATATATTTTTAATTATTGGTAGATTCGAACTAGTAGAAGAAGTATTAGGGAGGGGATCATGGGATTATTTGGGAAAAAAGATGAAGAATTATTCCGGCTTTTCCGTAATAGTGCTCAGGTGGTAATCAATGGTGGTAATATATTACAGAACGTAGTTAATGATTATACGGATTTAGACATAAAGTTAGCGCAATTGACAGCCATGGAGCATGAAGGTGATAGAATTATTCAGGAACTGGTGCGCAGATTAAATACCAGTTTCATACTACCATTTGATCGAGAAGATGCTTTTCAACTGGTGCAAAAAATGGCAGCTACTCTAGATTATATAACGGGAATTATTGACCGCATGATTTTGTATAAAACGGGCAAACCTAACCGGCGGGTAAAAGAAATGGTTGATGTTTTATATGAATCATTACTTTTGCAGGAAAAAGCATTTAATATGCTTAGTTCCTTAGAGCAAAATAAAAAAGAGATTACTGAAGTATGTGAAAAAATCAACCAGTTAGAGAAAAAACAAGATAGCAATTATAGGTGCGGTCTGGCTAGTCTTTTTGACAAAGAAAAGGATCCAATAAACATTATAAAATGGCGGGAAGTATATGAACATATTGAAATGGCACAGGACTATGTTAATGATATTGCACGTTTAATCACTAATATATGTATAAAGTATTCATAATAGAGTAGCAAAAAACACCTTTGAAGGGAAAACTTCAAAGGTGTTTTTGTTATAACCAGCTATGATAACGGAAAAAGGCCAGCATTCCTAGCACTAATCCAGTCATTCCTATTAGGATATACCACATAAAAAAAGGATTATTGCTTCCGGGGATATTAACATTCATGCCAAAAAAACCTGTAATCACTGTAAGCGGCATCATGATTATAGAGATTATAGTAAGAACGGTAATTATTTCACTGGTTCTACCGGTTATAATGGAATAATAAGTTTCAGTCGTACTGTTTAAAAGATCGCGGTAGGTGTTAGCGGTATCTAAAATATTATCCAAATGATCCACTAAGTCAAGAAAATAGGGGACATTATTCTCGTTTACCAGAAAAGAGTAATGACCATTGATATTACTAAATATTCTTCGTTGTGGTATTAGCACCTTACGCAGCAAAATAATGGTTCGCTTTAGAGCTAATATTTCCTCTGTAATCGACCTACCCCGGCTTAAGAATATACTATCCTCAAGATCATCTATCCTTTCCCCTATTCTATTAATAATAGGGAAACAATCATCCACAATATTATCTACTATCTGGTATAAAAGATATTCCGGTCCCCGGTTGGTTAGTTTAGTATCCTTAATACAGATACGGGCTACTTTTCCTACTGCAGCCAGGGCTACTGGATGAATAGTTACTATATAATTTTTACCCATGAAAACATCAAGTTCGATACTAGTTATTTCATCTTCTTCGTGAGCATCTTCAAAATAACGTAAGGCATGAAATACGAAAAAATTGTACTCATCATAACGGTCAACTTTAGCTCTAGGGTTTAACTGTAAACAGTCTTCCAGCGCCAGGGGGTGAAAATTAAATAATTCCCCAATGTAATTTAACTCATGGGCGGAACAGTCATATAAATCGATCCATAGTAAACTATTGCAATTCTCTAGAAGAAGGTCTTTTTGCGAAAGATCTACATCGTGGACCATGACATTACGGTCACTATCATAGTAATAGGTCTTGATCATATTCATCCCTCCGTTTTTGGAGGGTTAACAAATGCTCTGGTGGTGCAAAGTAACCCTCCTTATTTTATTGTCTCCCAAAATGGATAAAGACAAATATGACGATCGAGGTATAGGTTCCATTTCACCACCGCCTTTCAAAAAAGAATCTTTTTTATTTATACCTTTTATGGGTAAATGGTGTCAACCCCCGGTTATTTGAGGTAATGATATTATTTTTTCCAATTAATGTGTAATTCTATGTCAAATTAAATCATGATTCCACCGCAAAAAGTAATAAATATGCATAAAGCTGAGTAATTAAACGTGGAATACGCCGAATTTAAGGAATACAATGTTTTTCAAAAGTTTTGAAAATAAAAGAAATACAGAGTATTTCAACAATAATTCTTAATTATTAATTATTAATTCAAAAAACCTACTTAATTTATGCTTGGCATTCACTATTATGCATTCGAAAAGGCTTTTTTACAGTAAAATTAATCGTTATTAGTTTTTGTGGCAGAATCAAGTAGTTAATTTTTGGGTAATTTAGGCAATAGGGGGTTAATACTATGAAGCGTAAAATATGCTATATATTAATTATCGCCATTATTATATCCATTAGCTGTGGCTTTGCCTGGGATCTTCCTGAAGTAGAATTGCCGGAGGCCTCCGTAGTAATAGATATTGATGGCGAGGTTATAAAAGGGTTAACCAGGGAAAACCAAATAAATTTAGAGCGGGAGCAAATTCCAGAGAATTTTGTCCAAGCGATTATAGCAGTAGAGGATAAAAATTTCTACCGTCATCATGGAGTGGATTTAGGTGGAATTTTACGGGCTGTATTCCTGAACCTTAAAAATAGGCAGATAGTTGCGGGAGGAAGTACTATAACTCAGCAAACGGCCAAAAACTTATTCTTAAGTAATGAAAAAACCTTTACCAGAAAGGTAAAGGAATTATTTTATTCTATTCAGCTGGAGCGTAAGTATTCTAAAGACGAAATACTTACTATGTACTGTAATACTATTTATTTTGGCCAGGGAGCTTACGGCTTAGAGGTAGCAGCACGCACATTTTTTGCTTGTAGTGCCAGTGATTTGAGCCTAGCTCAATGTGCTTTGCTGGCCGGATTGCCTAATTCGCCCACTAACTATGATCCCTATCGCTATCCTGATGCAGCGAAAAAACGTCAAGCAATAGTTTTAAACCGCATGGTAGAAGAAAAAATGATAAGCGATAAACAGCGAAAAAGTGCTTTAGCAGAAGAACTGGTATATGGGCGTAATGCTTATGTATCTGGAGATGCTCCTTACTTTATCGCCATGGTTAAGGATTATTTGATAGAGAAATATGGTGAACGTATGGTATATCAGGGAGGTTTGCGGGTATACACCACTTTGGACCTGGATATGCAAAAAGCTGCCAATCAGGCTGTGCTTTCCGGACTACAAAATAAGGACAAGGATTTACAAGCTGCTTTAGTGGCGGTAGACACTAATACTGGGGAAATTCGTGCTATGGTCGGGGGCAGAGATTATAGCCAATCGCCTTATAACCGGGTTTATGCCCGGCGCCAGCCAGGATCAACCTTTAAACCTTTTATGTACTCATTAGCTATAGATTGGGGCTTTACAGCAGCTGACACTATAATGTGTGAAGAAATTACTTATGAACTACCTGATGGCAGTATTTATCGGCCTACCGATTATGGTGTTGACCCTTATCATGAGCGGCCTTTTACCTTAAAAGAAGCAGTTATGAAATCAGATAATGTGGTAGCAGTTCAGATTAATAATATTTTAAAACCGGTCAATACTGCTCGGCATATAGAAAAGTTTGGTTTCTCGAATATTAGCCCGGTATTATCACTTCCGCTGGGACCAATAGCAGTGGAACCATTGGCTATGGCTGCTGGTTATGCTGTATTTGCCAACCAGGGGATATACTCTAAACCCGTAGCCATTCTTAAAATTACAGATAATAAAGGAAGAGTGCTGGAAGAAAACCGGTTAGAGCAAAAACAAATAATAAGTGAACAAAATGCTTATATTATATGCGATATGTTAAAAGGTGTAATGGAGCCCGGAGGAACTGGATCCCATTTAAAAGAAAAGGTAGGGTATATTACTGCAGGCAAAACGGGGACAACTGATGAGTTTAAAGATGCTTGGTTTGTAGGCTTTTCCCCGCGTTTATCATGTGCAGTGTGGGTTGGTTATGATAAGAACCGTAATGTTAATCTTTCTGGAGGAACTCTGGCAGGACCAATATGGGCTAGCTTCATGGCTGAAGTCGCGAAAAGTGCCCCTGATGAGGACTTTTATCGTCCTCCTGGGATTATTATTAATAACGTTTGTTTAGACAGCGGTCTAATTGCTGTTGAGGCTTGCCCCAGGACTATGGAAATGGCATTTATTAAAGATACTGAACCTAAAGATATTTGCTATTATCATTTAAATAACCTGGACTGGTTCTTTATAAAAAATGATAAAGAATAAACATCGAAAAATACCCTTTCTTAATAAGCGAAAGAGTGCTAAACTTTTCTTAATTTGGGTTTAATATAAAACAATAATAGAGGAATTAGGGTAATAATAAAGAATCATGAAGAATGAAGAGTTATTTACAGGTATCAAAGATGCCCTTCCTATTGTTTTAGGATATATTCCTTTGGGATTTGTTTTTGGGGTACTAGCTAATCAAGTAGGCATGACTGTTTTTCAAGCGTGTTTCATGTCACTAATGTGTTTTACTGGTGCCGGGCAATACATTGCTATAGGTATAATGCAGGCCGGTGGAGCAGTATTTACTATTATTACTGCTAATCTCCTGGTTAATTTACGCTATTTTTTGTTTGCGACCTCCATGGTACCCTACCTCAAGACTGTTAATCCTATTTTAGCAGCGGTTTTATCCTATGGTTTAACCGATGAGACTTATGCCGTAGCCATGACCCGATATAAAAATCACAAGGCTTCGGCTTCTTATATGGCAGGTTTAAATATAACTGCGCATATTGGGTGGATAGGCAGTACCCTGGCGGGAGCAATATTAGGAACCTTAATAACGAATACCGATTGCATTGGACTCGGGTTTGCCCTGCCCGCCATGTATATATGCCTGTTGATTTTTGTGGTTGGAAGGCGCATTGATGCCCTGGTTGCAGGGATAAGCGCTGCTCTATGTATAATTATAGGCTACATAATACCTTCATCTATGATTAACCTTTCCAATATTATTATTGCTACGCTGGTGGCAGCTAGTTTGGGGGTATTGATTTATGGGCGACATTAGTATTATATTAATGATTTTAGGAGTATCAGCGGTAAGCCTCTTGCCTCGCATGCTTCCAGTAGCAATATTATCACGCTGGGAATTCCCTGAACAACTAAAAAAATGGTTGTCCTTTGTTGCTCCGGCAGTTTTGGGGGGACTGGCAGCAGTAAGTGTCCTGGCTCCAGAAGGAGTTATCAGTATTAAACCAACTAATATCTATCTATGGGCTGCAATTCCTACCTTTATAACGGCTATAAAGTCTAGGAGCCTTTTTTATACTTTGCTGGTGGGTATAATAACTACGGCGATTTTATATAATTTAATCGTATTATGAAAAATTATGCCGCTGAAATCCCTGTTATTTAAAAGGAAATCTAGTGTGTATAAGTTTTAAGAATTAAACGCTGAATACGGCCAAAAGAGCACGCGGATGTTCACTGCATTCACAACTAACGTAGCGGTATTTTAAGGAATATAATATTTATGAAAAGAAATACGGAATTAACCCTACATTAATTGTGAAGGAAGCATCAGTAGTAGTCTTAGGTGCGTCCCTCAGCGTTTATTTTCCGATAATAATTGAATAAATATATAGCGATTAATGTTAGATGAAAATATCTACGGAGGTGCACTTTTTTGAATATAAATAAATATCGGCTTAAGGCCAAGGAACTACGCAGGGATTGTAATCCTGCCATTTTTAAATTCAATAGCACTGCTGAAGTTGAGCCTTTAAGGGGAATCATCGGGCAGGAAAGGGCTGTACGTTCCCTAGATTTTGGTTTAAATATAAATAATCCAGGTTATAACATATATTTAGCTGGGGCATATGGGACAGGTAAGACCACTTTGGCTCGAGCAATGTTGGAGAAGAAAGCTTCTCAGGAGCCAGTGCCCCCTGATTGTTTTTATGTTTACAATTTTAAAAAACCTGATTGTCCCTTAGCCCTGCAATTACCAGCGGGAAAAGGGCAAGAATTCAAAAAGGACATGGAAGCCTTAATTGAAAACTCTATCAGTCATATCGCTCAGGCTTTTGAAGGTGAAGATTTTGAATTCAAAAAGAATCAAATAATTAGTGGTTTTGTAGAAGAGACCAACCGGATGTATGTTAAATTGGATGAAGAGGCGCATAAATATGGTTTTACCATAACCCGTAATCAAAATGGAATAAGTACGGTTCCCTTAAAAGATGGAGAACCCATGGGTCAAGATGATTATTTATCTATGCCGGAGGAAGAGCGAAATGATTTGATGAAGCGCAGTACTATTGTTCAAGAGAAACTTAATGAGGCCTTTCACCAATACCGGGAGTTAGAGAAGGAAGTAAAGGCTCGTATTAAGGAACTGGAAAAGGAAACAGCACGAACAGTTATATCTTCTAACTTCAACAAACTAACCTCAAAATATCAAGGTTTTGAGGATTTACTGCAGTATTTGCAGGATGTGGAGCAAGATCTCCTGGACAATTTAGAAATATTAGTTAAACCTGATGAAGCTAATACCTTTAATATATTCCGCAATATTAGCCGAAGAAGCCTGGAGAGGCGTTACCAGGTAAACCTTATAGTTGATAACTCATCACTTAAACATGCGCCAGTAATTTTTGAAGCTAATCCTACCTATTCTAATCTTTTTGGACAGATAGAATACGAAGGTGAATTTGGTATCCTTACTACCGATTTTACCAAAATTAAGCCTGGCGCAATACATAGAGCTAATGGCGGTTATCTGGTACTGCATATGTATGATATTCTCAAAAACTATTTCGTTTGGGATTGCCTTAAAAGGGTACTTAAGAATCAGGAAATCAACATTGAAAGTATGGGGCGTATGATGGGTTTAACTAATAATGAAACTTTACAGCCTCAACCTATTAAAGCCAACCTTAAGGTCATACTTATTGGTGAGCCGATCTATTATTACCTTCTTTATTCCTATGACGAAGAATTCCAAAAGCTTTTTAAAATCAAGGCAGATTTTGATGTAGATATGGAACGTAGTCGTAAACATATGATCGATTATGCCCGTCTGGTTAGCTCGGTGTGTTCTAATGAAAATTTAAGACATTTTACTCCAGAGGCAGTAGCCCGAATAGTTGATTATGGAACCCGCATGGCTGAGGATCGTAACAGATTAACTACTTTATTTAATAAGTTAGTAGAAATTATTTATGAATCCAATAGCTGGGCGCAAAGGGACAAAGCTGTTTTAGTAGAGGAAAAACATGTGCTCAAGGCTATCCAAGAAAAAAGATATCGCTCCGCTATGTTGGAGGAGCGCTCCCTAAAGCTTATACGCGATAATATGCTATTAATTAATGTTGATACTTGGAAAGTAGGGGAAATTAACGGTTTAGCTGTTTTTGAAGTGGGAGAACACTCTTTTGGTCGCCCGGTTAGGATAACGGCTAAGACCTTCATGGGGGAGAAAGGATTAGTAAATATTGAACGGGAGATTCTAATGAGTGGCAGGATACACAGTAAAGGGGTCTTAACCCTTAATGGTTACATGGGTGCCCAATATGCTCAAGATAAGCCTTTATCCCTTTCTGCCAGTCTAACTTTTGAGCAGAGTTACCAGGGCATTGAAGGAGATAGTGCTTCCAGTGCAGAATTATATGCATTACTTAGCAGTTTATCCAAAGTACCTATATATCAGGGAATTGCTGTTACAGGGTCAGTCAATCAGAATGGAGAAATACAACCAATTGGAGGAGTTAACCAGAAAATAGAAGGATTTTTTCAGGTATGTAAAGCCAAGGGATTAAATGGCAAACAGGGGGTTATTATTCCCCGACAAAATGTAAAAAATTTAATGCTGGATTCAGAAATAGTGGAAGCAGTTAAAAGTAAGCTATTTCATATTTGGGCGGTTGAACACATTGATGAGGGGTTGGAAATATTAACAGGTAAATTGGCAGGGGAAAGGGGTGAAAATGGAGGGTTTACAGTTGATAGTGTACATTATCTAGTGAATCAGCAACTAGCAGAATGGAGTTTAAGAAATGTAAGCCGCAAGTTAAAATCAGGTATTCATGCAGAACGACATCGACCCAGGATTAGAAGGAGGAGGAGCAAATGAGGAAAAGCTGGGTAGTATTTGCTTTCCTTCTGTTAATTTTATTACTATGCACTATTGGATGCGATTTTGATGCTCGAAACCTGATTAGTTCTAGCAAAGATCAAAATAATTTTGTGAAGGTTGAAATAGTTTTTACTGATGGGCAGAAATTAATCACCTACCTAAAGGATTTAGGTATCGAAAGCAATGCCCGGGTTTATGTGGGTGGAGCCTCAACCAACTATTTTTATGATGCTCAAGGTAATGTAATAGGTGCCTTTAATTATCAGCGGGTACTGTATATTAGAATTTTACCTACAAGTACCAAAGACGAGGCTGGTTAATTAAAGGGTTAACCTAAAGGAGAAAGAGAGGGGTATGGAAATGTCTTTGCTGGATCGATGGGAGATTTTATTCCGCAAAGTGACGGTTCGAGTACGGTTAATTGCTGCTTTTACATTAATAATCGCTGCAGTTACCGGATTTATGGGAGTCTACGCTTTTTTGGTAATGCGGGATCAAATTACTTTCACAGCTAGGGAGAAACTGAAATCCGACCTTTACCTAGGTGAGCATGTTGTTGATATGTATTATCCTGGTGATTGGCAAATAAAAGATGGCAGATTGTATAAAGGCGATGTATTAATGGAAGGGAATTATAAAGTTGTTGATGAGATAGGAAAACTTACCGGGGATACAGTAACTATTTTCAAGGGTGATACCAGGGTTTGTACAAACGTTATGAAAGATGGTGAGCGACAGGTTGGCACTAAAGTTTCCGAAGCGGTAAAACAAGCTGTACTAACGAGGGGAGAAACCTATGTTGGTAGAGCCGAAGTAGTTGGTAACTGGAATGAAACTGCCTATAAGCCGATTAAAGATAAAAATGGGAAAATTATAGGTATTTGGTATGTGGGGGTACCGGCAGCTCCTTATGATAATCTAGTGAATAGTTTTCGCTCCAATATGATTGTTAGTTCTTTATTAGCCATACTTTTTGGTTTTCTTATAGCTTTCTTTATTGCGTATACTGTTTATAAACCTTTAAGGCGTATTGGCGAGGAGGTGCAAAGGACCAGTGAAGGTGATTTAACCCAGCATGTTCCAGTCTTGGCTAAGGATGAACCAGGACAGCTAGCAATGATGGTTAATACTATGGTTGATAAAATGTCCGCACTAATTAAGAAAACGGAGGATTTAATCAAGAATGTAAGCCAGTCCAGCTCCCAATTGTTAAAAAACTCGGAACTTAGCGCTGCTACTATGGAGAATATGAATCTTCGAGCTAATGAAATGAAAAACAGTGCTGCTGTTCAGGCAGATCTAACTAATCGTTCGCGCTTAGCTATTAGTGAAATGTCAGCTGCTATACAACAAGTGGCTGAGAATGCTCAGGAGGTATCAGGATCTGCCATTTCCGCTATGTCTCGTGCCCAAGAAGGAGAAAGCAAGATTGTTGAGGCAATTAATCAAATAAACATAATCAGTGAAACGGTTAACTCAACTGCCACTATTGTAGAGGGGTTGGGGGCTAAATCTCAGGAAATAGGGCAGATTGTTGATTTGATTACCAATATTTCCAACCAGACTAATCTTTTGGCTTTAAATGCGGCGATAGAGGCTGCTCGGGCTGGTGACCATGGTAAAGGTTTTGCTGTGGTGGCAGAAGAGGTACGCAAGTTGGCAGAAGATTCTGGAGAAGCTGCCAAGCGTATTGCTGTATTAATTAAAGAAATCCAGGGCGAAGCTAAACGAGCAGTCAGTGCAATGCAGAATGGTACCCGCGAAGTTGCTAATGGTAATGAAGTTATAACCAGTGCAGGAGAAGCGTTTGCCCATATAATTACTGCTATTACTACTGTAAATGACCAGATCCAGGAAATGTCTGCAGCCAGCCAGGAAATGGCTGCTAGTGCCGAAACAGCTATTGAGTCTATTGAAAAAATTAATGATGTCGCTGCAGTGAACAACAGTATAGCGGGGGATATAAGTCAATTGTCTCAGGAACAGATGGCAAGTATAAAAGAGATTAGCGCTTCTTTGGACAAGCTAAATATTATAGTTGATGAATTAGAGGCCGCTATATCTTATTTCAAGGTATAATTCTGCTGTAAACCCTCCTTTATTGGAATACTTAAATTGTGGAACCAGGTTTAATAGTTTAATAGTTTAACATAATTGATAACAATTTTTAAATAATGACCCATCCACCTTAAGGAGGATGGGTTTATTAATGAGCAGTTTGACATGGAGCTTTACTGATAGATTTGCTAGTATAATATTAAAAGAAGGCAGGGGAGAGGTATAAATGAATATTGTTCAGGCAAGGTGTCTAATGTGCGGCAAAATTATAGATGTTGCCGAAAACCATAAAGATTATTCCAAACTGGTAGCGCAAAAAGAAAACCCAACTTTTATATGTGATATTTGCAGTAATCGAGTAAGATATGAGTCAGATGAGCAGAGGAAGCCTAAAAAGCCAATGTAATTAGAGGTGAATTACGTGCAGAGTATTTATATTCCAGGTAGGAATCAGGTAAAATTAGCTGCCTATTTATTCTGGCCGGAAGGGGATTGTAAGTACATAATAATAATTTGCCACGGTTTTAGAGGAGCGAAAGAAAATGGGGGGCGGATATTTACTTTCGCCCAGCGACTTAATTCTCTGGGGCTGGGGGCACTTGCCTTTGACTTCAGTGGCAGTGGCGCAAGCGAGGGAGAGTTTGCCGATGTTTCCTTGTCAAGTCAGGTTGACGATTTAGAGCACGTTATTAATTATGTAGAACATTACTATAATATACCTATTATACTATTGGGCCGCAGCTTTGGTGGCAGCACGGTACTGGCTAAAGGAGGCACTGCTGATGAACGGGTTAAAGGATATATTTTCTGGTCTACTCCATTTAAGCTTAATGAAACTTTTAGCAGCTTAATTAATGAGTTTAGCAGGGCCTCAAACGCTATAGTAGAAATTAATGATACTACGGGTTCATTTAAGCTAAAATCCTCGTTTATCGAGGATTTTGCTAATCACAATATGGCTTTTAATGCTAGTAGGATAGCTTCTAGCCCGGTACTAATAATTCATGGTACAGCTGACGAAGTGGTTGATCCAGATAATGCCCTTTGTTTATATAAAAACTGTAATAATGCCGAACTACATATTATTGCAGCAGCAGATCACCGCTTTACCAATAATATTGCTGAACGTGAGAATATTACTCTTAACTGGCTGCAAAAGACCTTTTTATATTAACCCTTTCTCCGCCCAGTTATATCCAGCGGGCATAACCACAAGGGGCATAAGCGCGTACTGGCCTCTGATGAAAATAGTGGCATGCATGTTCCCTTATTTTAATCGGCGGGTTATGCATAAAATTATTCATCTAATTATATTGTAAAACTATTTGTAGTGAAAATTTTACTAGTATCCTTAAAAACGCCTGGTTAAATGTGAAGGGGGGATTTTTTATGCCTGATTCGCAAATAACAAAACGGGCACTTTCGGCCGCTATGAAGGAGCTAATGGCAGAGCGACCCATGGAAAAAATCAGGATTAAAGATATCTGCGAACGCTGTAATATGAATCGCCAGAGTTTTTATTATCATTTTAAAGATAAGTATGATTTGGTAAACTGGATTTTCTATACGGAGTTTTTTGAAGGCATTCAAGGTTCCTTTGAAAAATCTGCCTGGCAACTAATAGAAAAGATGTGTGAATTTTTTTATGACAATCGCAAGTTTTATTGTAACGCCCTAAAGGTAAAAGGACAAAATTCCTTTTCTGATTATTTTAATGATGTATTGCATTCTTTCATTTTATCTCAATATCAGGAGATTTTTGAAAATGACGAAGAAACAGATTTTTGGGCAACTTTTTTTGCTGATGCCATCAGGGTATCAATTACCAGGTGGCTGCTGGAAGGTTCCCCAATATTACCTAATGAGTTCGTCGGACTATTAAAAAAAGCATTTACCGGAGCTGCTTATAAATTGATCAAGGAAATAGAAGAAGAATCTTGAATAAAGGGCTCTTTGCCGCTATCATGCACCAAAACTTGATTAGTTTTTAATTTATCTTAGGCATGGTCTTTTCCAGGATGGTAGGAAGAGTATGGGTATGGATATTAAGGCCAGTATGCAGTGAATTTATATTATTTATGGCAATCTGCCCATTACCCTTGATAGTAAGGAAACAATCTTCGCCAGAAATGGTACGATTAATCCGAGCCAATTCTTCGTAGAAATCAAATACAAAAAACGGATACTTATTGGCTTTTATATCCTGTAAAAATTGGGCAAAACACTTAATATTATAAGCTTCATTGAGTTCATCCTGGATAAGAAAAATAAACATAAAATGATTATCTATTATTTTTTGTAAATAGGTTGGGTTCATTATCTGTTTAATGTTTCTATCGTTATATTCACAGTACGCCCCATATAAGCATTTCTTATTTAACAAAATATTAGAGGCTTTATGCCATGTCTGGTTATCATTTTCTGCTGGTAAAAACAGCACTAGTCCAATGTTACTAGCTTTTACTACTTCATCAGCTATATCATCATTCATAAGCTCTGGTTCAGTAAATATTAAAAAGGCACTGTTTCTATGGTTTGCTAGCATTTTAATAAGTTCTATAAGATAAACCTGGTTATTATTAACAAAGAACATACCACAATAAATTCCTAGAGATTCACTATAAGACAATATTGTGGATATTTCTTGGGTCGATAGCAGGTCTTTTGTTACCTCTTCTTGGCGCAAGTCAAATACTATATTCCAGGGAATGTAATAACCTAGTTCTTTTTCGTATTTTCGTATTTTATTAGCACCGTAGGTTAAGCTATGGTAAACTAAATGAATACCAAATTTTTTGATTATATTATGATTAACATTTAGTATTATATGCTTGGTAAGCCTATAATACGGGCTGTTGTCAGTAGTTAACATTTGCTGCATGTTACGAAAGAAATCTTGCAGAAATTGACCTGATGATATTTGTGTACCTAAATCCAGTAAATTCCGAATGCCTCTCGGTGGATTTTCCTCTATATCACTGAGCGCCTTATCTACAGCCACCTCAATCATGGCATAAGTCATCTTCCGGCCTTTATCCATAAATTAACTACCTCTTTCTTAATATTACTATTTAAATATATATGTTAAAGGATGCGAATAATATAGACAATTAAATAAAATGTCAGAAATTATGACAATTTTGACGAAATGTCTTTCTTTTTGACATCTATCCTTTTCTGCCTAAACCAATACTGCTGGGCGTTTCTTATAATTAAGAAAAAAAAGGGGGACTTATAATGAGTGAAAAGAGTCTTAGAGAAAGTGCTCAGGCACTAGGTTTAAAAACTGTTTTGAAGTATTTAGATTCAGATCCGGACAATAACATACCCAAAGTCATTAATTGGTTGCTAAGGTTCGATAAAAATGATAAACATGTTGCACCACAAGCACGATTAGTAAAAAAGGCCGTTAATAATCCGGAAAATAACTGGTATAAGTTAATTAAAAGTTTCTGGACTGACATCGACGATGGAGTAAGAAAGAAGATTTTTGTGAACGGCTTGGTTAATGCCTCCCTCATTGGTTTAAATCGAGAGGATAAGATTATGGCCAAGTATGGGTGCAATGTACCCTGGGCTATTCTGATGGATCCAACTTCGGCTTGTAACCTTCATTGTACCGGCTGCTGGGCTGCAGATTATGGTAATAAAATGAGTATGAACATCGATACCATGGATAACATTATAAAACAAGGGAAAGAATTAGGTGTTTACTTTTATATATTTTCTGGTGGCGAACCATTGGTCCGTAAAAAAGATATTATCAAATTATGTGAAAAACATAATGATTGTATTTTCTTATCTTTTACTAACGGTACTTTAATAGACGAAAATTTTGCCGATGAGATGTTAAGGGTAAAGAATTTTGTACCAGCTATAAGTGTGGAAGGGTTTGAGGAACAGACTGATGCCAGGCGCGGTAAAGGTACTTATAAAGCAGTGGTAAATGCCATGCAAATACTTAAAACTAAGAAATTACCCTTCGGGATATCATGTTGTTATACCCGCGAAAATGTTGATGTTATAGGTAGTGAAGAGTATATCGATGATATGATTGCCAGAGGAGCTAAATTTGCCTGGTTTTTTACTTATGTACCAGTAGGAGTAGATGCTGTACCTGAACTTATGGTTACGGCCGAGCAACGGGAATTTATGTATCATCAACTCCGTTCTTTCCGTCAGACCAAACCTATTTTTACCTTAGACTTTTGGAATGATGGCGAATACTCCAACGGTTGTATTGCTGGGGGACGTCGTTACTTGCATATTAATGCTAATGGGGACATTGAACCATGTGCATTTATTCATTATTCAGATAGCAATATATATAAAAATACGATTTTGGAGGCTTTACAATCACCGTTATTTATGCAATACCATGATAATCAGCCATTTAATAATAATCACTTGCGCCCTTGCCCCTTACTTGATAACCCGGACTGTTTAGCAGAGATGGTCGAAAAATCAGGAGCTAAATCTACTGATTTGCTATGTCCGGAAAACGTACATGACCTTTGCGCTAAATGTAAAAAGACTGCTGAAAATTGGGCTGTTACAGCCGATAGGCTTTGGCAGCAGTACGGCAAAACACCTTCAGTAAGCGAAGAATGGAGGAGCGAGTATAATTACAAAAGCTCATAGTAATAATTATCCTGAAGTACTAAACCAGCTTAAATTGTACTTGTACGGGCGTGGTGCAGGATAGTAAAGCCGAAAAGAGCATAGTCTTCCTGCCCTACGCCCGTGATTGCGTATTCGTAAAGAGATCTTTTATTATGAAGCAAACTCAGTTAGTTCCCCTTGAACCTACCCATATTATGATCAGCTGCTAAGAGAACCCACTGAACAATATTACCCATTCTAACCCCTACCTAAAAATAAGTAGCTCCATACCTGAATCTCTTACTTTTTATCCCGATATTAACTTTTGGATTAACTTAAGTTTTATCCTTGGTAAAAACAAAAGTACCTGGAAATTAAAGGTGAAGGTGCAACAGAAAAGCTTATGAGCTGTATCTGTTACTAGCTTTAGAGAGTAATTATAAGAATATTGGTAGGTAGCATTAAATTTCCCCAATTAGGTTAATAAATCTATACTACACGGAGCTTAACAGTAAACCCTTGTTGCCAAGTTGCAAATTTGTGTTGCAACTAGACAACATTTGTTAGTATTAATATAATAACTTATAAGATACCTATATGCAGAAAAAATGGCATTTGTTGTAAGATAGAAACAAATATGTGCAATATATCAACCAATATATTAGCTTTCAAAAGCGCACTAATACGCTTTTATAGGCCAGTTTATAAAGGATGGCATAATTTGTGCATTATATATTATTGGCGTCCTTACAATAGTAAGCCAGCGTCTTATTAACCTAATATTAGGGAGTGAGGTGTAATAATGAAAGTTCGAGAAATAATGAGTCCTAATCCCATTACCTTAAGTCCTACCCAAAAAGTAAATGAAGTAATAAGTATTTTTATTGCTAATAAGATAGATGGCGCTCCAGTAGTCAATGAACAAGGCAAAATAGTAGGTCTTTTTACCAAAAGTCATATTTATCAGGTAATAAGCAATAACATGGATATGAATACTAAGGTTGAGCATTTAATGACTCGAGAAGTTATAACTGGCTATCCTGATGATGACTTTATTGAAGTTGTGAATCCTAACGTGCCGCGATTACCTGTTATAGATGAAACAGGGAAGGTTATAGGTATACTTACACGTGGTGATATAGCTGATGCTTTCTTCAATTTATATAATAACATTTATTGTGAATACCATACCATAATTAATTCTGCTTATAATGTCATAGTTTCGGTGGATAATAAAGGTATTATTAAAACTTGGAATAAGGCAGCGGAAATGTTACTGGGTAGAGCAGCCAAAGATGTTATTGGCAAAAATATATTAGATGTGCTCCCTAACAGTGATCTTCATGAAATAATTAAATCCGGAAAAGTTGAGCCTTTAAAGAAAAAAAAGTTTAATAATCGATACTTTATATCGAACCGTTCTCCTATTATAAAAGATGGCGAGATTATTGGGGCCATAGCTGTCCTTCAAGATATATCTGATATTGAAAAACTGTCATCGGAATTAAGTTATGTTAAAGAATTAAATAAGGAACTAAATGCCATAGTTGAATCATCATTTGATGGACTTTTTATAACTGATGGTAAAGGAACTATTTTGCGTTATAATAATGCCTTTGAGCAGCTAACCGGGATTAATGCCCATGAATACCTCGGCAAGACTGTAGATGATATTAGGCGGGATGGAATTATTTCTGATCCAGTTACCTCCTATGTATTAGAACAAAAGAAACCTTTAACTGTTATGCAAGAGAGTAGAAGTGGTAAACTTACGCTTACAACTGGTAATCCAGTATTTGACGACAAGGGAAGGATAATAAGGGTTGTATGTAATGTAAGGGATATAACTGAGCTCAATACCTTAAAACAGGAGTTGGAGAAGGAACAACAATTGAATCAGCATTACGAAAACCAATTACGAACGATGCAGTTAAAATATACCGGTCATGAAAAACTCGTCTTTACCTCTTCCACCATGATGGATTTAGTTGATTTGGTAATAAGATTGGCTAAAGTTGATTCTACCATACTAATCACCGGCGAATCAGGCACTGGTAAAGAATTAATTGCTGAGATTATCCATAATAATAGTGAACGCAAGTCTAAGCCCTTCATTAAAGTTAACTGTGGAGCTATTCCTGAAAGTTTACTGGAGTCGGAATTGTTTGGATATGAGGGTGGAGCGTTTACAGGAGCAAAAAAGGAAGGCAAACCAGGATTAATTGAACTAGCAGCCGGGGGGACTTTATTTTTAGATGAAATTGGAGAAATTCCGTTAAGTCTGCAGGTAAAACTTCTAAGATTTTTACAGAATAAGGAGATAAGTAGAGTCGGTGGGGAAAAAAATATTTATGTTGATGTTCGTATTATAAGTGCTACCAATAGATGTCTTTATGAAATGGTGCAGCAAAAACTGTTTCGCGAGGATCTTTATTATAGGTTAAATGTAGTACCGGTAAAACTACCACCTCTTCGGGAAAGAAAAGTGGACATTCCTCCACTGGTTGCCCATTTTACCAAGATCTTTAATAAAAAATACCACAAAAATAAAAGCATATCTCCAGGTGTAATAGAAGTTTTAATGCAGTATGACTGGCCTGGTAATGTAAGAGAGTTGGAGAATGTTATCGAAAGAATAATTGTTACTTCTATCAAAGATGTAATTACTGTGGACGATTTACCTCCTTTCTTATGGGAAACAGTAAATGTTGATTCCCCCAATATTATTGTTACAGGGATAGTTCCTTTAAAAGAAGCTATAGAAAGTGTCGAAAAACAATTACTGGAAAAAGTTTATGCTACATTTCGTACTACAAGGCAAATGGCCAAAGAATTAAAGGTAGATGCTTCGACTGTGGTAAGAAAAGCAGCTAAATATCATATTACCAAGAATAGACCAGAGGAAAACCTTTCTTTATAAATTATATTCAATATATTTAATATCTATTGCAATTTCACAACTGGCAACTCAAGTGTGCAACATAATATTTTGTTACAGACGTTGGTATATAGCAACGAGTTTAAGTAGAAATTTATGTAAATAAGAGGGATAGTTTGACGACTATCCCCCTTTTTTTTACTTAAATAAGCACATAAAAATTTTTTCTTTTAACAAAATGACAACAATTGGTACATTTTCAAAGATTAGTGCAGAGTTACAACAAGTAATAAAACTATTTCTGTTGTAAGAAAACAACATTAACTTAAACGATCGTTGGCAAAACAATGGTAAGTACTTTAAAGTTTAGGTGTTTTTGATTAATAAATTCAACTGGCATAGATGTTGCTATTAAGGTATGGAAACACCTGTAATTAAGTTTTAACTGAAAAGGAGGTGAATTTTTTTGGAATGTACTTCAACAGTAGCTAAACGGGGTCTGGTAATGGTCATAACTGGTAATGGCAAGGGAAAAACAACATCTGCATGTGGCCAGATTTTGCGGGCTATTGGTCAGGGATACAAGGTATGCATGATCCAGTTTATGAAAGGTCGTAAATATGGCGAAATTATGGCAATGGAAAAATATCTTCCTAATATTACGATCTTCCAGTTTGGTCTTGATAGTTTTGTAATGCGGGGGAATACTGCCCAGGTAGATATTGATCTGGCCTCCCAAGGATTTAATAAGGCCAAAGAAGTAATCGCAAGCGGACAATACGATATGGTTATTTTGGATGAAATAAATGTAGCAGTTGATTTTGGCCTAATTCCTGAAGAAAAAGTACTTGATTTAGTAAAAAATAAGCCGCCTGAATTAGATTTAATATTAACCGGTAGATATGCTACGAATAGATTAATGGAAATAGCAGATTTAGTAAGTGAGGTCACTGAAATAAAACATCATTACAATGCTGGCATAAAAGGTAGAGCCGGTATAGAGTACTGAGGACAAACACTTAATAGAGGGGTAAAAAGTAAGGAGGGAATGAATTTGTTTACTGAAGAATTATTAAATAAATCAAGTCAATTAAGAAAAAAATGGGAGGATGAAGTTAAAAGAGTAATTGCCAAAAAAGCAGACCAAAAAGAACGCTGGACTACAGTTTCTGACCTGGAAATTAAAAGGATATATGGGCCTGAGGATATAAAGGGTATGGATTTTGAAAGAGATATTGCTTATCCAGGACAATATCCCTTTTTAAGGGGCAATCAGCCCACAGGTTATCGTGGTAAATATTGGACGTTCAGAATGTTTTCAGGGATGGGGACTGCGGTAGAAACCAACAAACGTTGGCATTATCTGCTAACTACCGGGCAAACAGGTTTAAGTACTGCTTTTGACTTTCCTACTCTTATGGGTTATGATACTGACTCCCCTAAAGCCAAAGGTGAGTGCGGTAAGTGTGGAGTTGCAATAGATACTATAGATGATTTCAGGGATTTAATCAAAGGAATACCCCTAGATAAGATTACTACATCAATGACCATCAACCCACCTGCTACAATATTATGGGCTATGTACTGTGCTTGCGCCCAAGAGCAGGGAATTCCCCTTACTAAAATAGGCGGTACCATACAGAATGACATGCTCAAAGAGTTTATTGCCCAGAAAACCCTAATGTGTCCACCTGAACCTTCAGTTAAACTCATCAGTGACACCATTGAATTTGGAACTAAATACGTTCCTAATTGGAACACCATCAGCATAAGCGGATACCATATTAGAGAAGCTGGTGCAACTGCTGTCCAGGAACTTGCATTTACCTTGAGAGATGGCATGGAATATGTTGAGGATGCCATTAGACGCAAAGGCTTGCATGTTGATCAGTTTGCTCCCAGATTGTCATTCTTCTTTAATGCTCATATAGATTTCTTTGAAGAGATTGCCAAATTAAGAGCAGCTCGTAGGATATGGGCTAAAGCAATGCGTGAACGCTACAATTCTCAAGATCCTCGTTCCTGGTGGATGAGGTTCCATACCCAGACTGCAGGGTGTTCATTAACCGCTCAACAGCCTTATAACAATGTAGTAAGGACGGCTATAGAAGCCTTGGCAGCAGTATTAGGAGGAACCCAGTCTCTGCATACCAATTCACTGGATGAAGTTTTGTGCCTGCCTTCAGACCATGCTGTGCAAATTGCTCTTCGCACGCAGCAGATAATAGCTGAAGAAACAGGTGTGGTTAACACTATCGATCCGCTTGGCGGTTCTTACTTCGTTGAGGCTTTAACTAACGAAATGGAAGAGAAGGCATGGGAATACATCCATAAGATTGACGATATGGGTGGTATGGTTGCAGCCATAGAGAAAGGATTCCCACAAATGGAAATTTCCGACGCCGCCTATAGATTCCAGCAGCAAATTGATGCTCAAGAAAAGATTATGGTTGGTGTTAACAAATACATCGAAGAAGACGAACAAATCGACATTCCTATCCTGGAGATAGATGATTCGGTGGAAGAGGAACAACTTAAACGTTTGGCAGCCACCAAGAGGAAACGTGACGGGCGTAAAGTGGCAGAATGCCTTAAAGACATTGCCAATGCATGTAAAAAAGGCGAAAATGTTATGCCATATTGTATAGAGGCAGTTAAGAATTATGCTACGGTACAGGAAATTTGCGATGTATATAGGGATGTTTACGGCGAGTACCGCGACCCTGGAATATATTAATTTAGTCGGTTGAGGGAGGTAAAGTAATTATGTCAAATAGAAAGATCCGTATTCTCTTAGCTAAGCCGGGACTCGATGGTCATGATCGGGGTGCGAAGGTTTTAGCCAGATGCTTCCGTGATGCAGGTTTTGAGGTTATTTATACTGGATGCCACCAGACCCCAGAGCAAATAGCAGCTGTAGCTGTGCAGGAAGATGTTGATTTAGTAGGGCTAAGCTGCCTTTCAGGTGCTCATAAATACCTGTTCCCCAGGGTGGTTGAGCTCATGAAAGAACAAGGCTTGGGAGATGTTACGGTTGTTGGCGGAGGAATCATACCGGAACAGGATATGCAGCCACTTTATGACGCAGGAATTAAAGCCTTGTTTACTCCGGGTACCCCACTCGACACTATAGTGGAGTGGATTAACAATAATGTAACTCCAAAGGAGTGACCATTATGAAAGAACTAGGACAAAAAGTATTAGCCAAGGATATAATAGCAGCCTCTCGTATAATAAGGAATTTAGAAGACCAAATCCCCGATACCTATATTGCGATTCAAGAAATCTTCGGTCATACCGGTAATTCCCACGTTGTGGGAATTACCGGAGCCCCTGGAGCTGGGAAAAGCACACTTACTGATGAGATGATCAGTGCATACCGTAAAAGAAATAAAACAGTTGGAGTTCTAGCCGTTGATCCGACCAGTCCCTTTACTGGAGGCGCACTTTTGGGAGACCGGATTCGTATGTTACGTCATGCAGAAGATAAAGGCGTATTTATTAGAAGTATGGCTACAAGAGGTGCGATGGGGGGGATATCAAAAGCTGTCGGTGAAAGCATCCATGTACTTGATGTATTAGGGAAAGACAAAATAATAGTTGAAACTGTTGGGGTGGGGCAGCAGGAAGTTGAAATTATAAACCATGCCCATACGGTAATAGTGGTTTTAGTACCAGGCATGGGGGATGAAATCCAAGCACTAAAAGCGGGTTTAATGGAAATAGCAGATATATTTGTAATAAATAAAGCTGACCGGGAAGGTGCAGGTAAACTATATAAGGAAACCTTGAATATGATAAACATGTCCAAGGATTCTGGGGGATGGGAGATACCAGTATTGATGGTTGAGAACGTAGCGGAACCTAAGAAATTTGCGGAGAGTGTTGAAGCTTTAGCTGATAAGATAGATGAACACTATCAATACTTGGTTAATAATAATCTTCTATCAGAACGAATGAGGCGTAAAACCAAGGCAGAGTTAAATGAAGCCCTTTGGGGAAGAATACTGCAGCCGATATTAAACGACTTGGAAGCTGACGGCGAGATGGAAAGGATGGTTGAGAAATTACTTGCTAAGGAAACAAATCCTTATAGTTTGGCCGATGAAGTAGCTAAAAGATATATGAAATAATTAAATGGTTTTCTAGTTTGCGTTTGCTGGAAGCGTGCTATTTAACTGAAAAAAATAATACTAATTGTTATAAGTTGAGGAAAAACTGCTTCCAGCAAATGTAAACTCGATAAAACAGGCTATAGGATCAATTAATAAAAGCAATGCAAGAGAAACAGATTTAAAATTAAGCAATAGATAAAAAAACCCCAAATTTAATTAAAAGGAGGGGAAGATATGGAAGATGTTACAAGGTTTCTATCTGAAGATGAAGAGGAAATGAAAGAAAAAGTACGCAAGCTGGCTAAAGAAAACTTTCGCAAGGGCATTAATTGTGCAGAATCGGTTTATTTGGCACTAACCGATGCTGGCTTAATTGATTTTCCACCAGAAACTGTAGCCCTTGCCACCGGTTTTGGCGGTGGACTAGGCCTAAGTGGAGGAATGTGTGGTGCTCTGGTAGCTGCAACAATGGGTATAGGTGCAGTACATGGACGCCGCGATCCTCTAAAAGGCTCCAAACAGGAAATTATTGATGGACTATACGGTAATCCTGGCCTATACCGTTTTTTTAACCAGGTGCCGCACAAATTTGCTGAGGAATTTGGTTCCACCCAGTGTGAGCAACTGAATTTATATTTCCCTGATTGGCAAGATAAAGATCGTTTACGCCGCTGTATGAATATTGTAATCGAATCTGTAGCTATGGCGGTTGCATTTATTTATCAAGGTATTAGAGAAGGTTATACACAGCCTTTTGGGAAAAATATGGCTGGTAAGGAATAATGACATTAGTAGGTTTTAATGGGGGAAGATGGATATAAAACAGCCGTTATTAATGCACATTAACAATTCTGTATTTTTAAATGATGATGTTCTGGTTATGATTGACCGTCGTTATCTGCCCAATAAAAAAATTGAGCTTTTGGCTGCAAATTATGAAGAAGTAGCTCAGGCGATAGAAAATATGGTAGTCCAGGGAGCAGGGGATATTGCCATTACTGCAGGATATGGTCTTTATCTTGCAGCCTTGGAGGCTGAACGAAATACTAATTATAGCATTGAAGAGGCTAGAGCTTTAATATTAACAGCAAAACAACGATTGGTAAAAACTCGTCCAACTGGCCGCCATCTAGCGGCATTACTTAACAAAATGGTGAAAAATATTAATTGGGAAAAGACTAGATGGTCTTCTCAGATATTGCAAAGTATTAATGCTAGTATCGAAAAACAGCAAAAACGTTCTGAACTAACCGGCAAATGGGCTAGTGAATTATTATGTGATGGTGATAGTATACTTACTCACTGTTTTCCGGGAGCAGCATTGCTATATATGCTAGTTTTTGCCCGAGAGCAAGGGAAGAAGGTAGAAGTTATTTGTACTGAGACTAGACCATATTTACAAGGAGCCCGGTTAACAGCCTGGTCTGTTTCAGAATTAGGAATTCCAGTAACTTTGATAAGTGATAATATGGCTGCTTATTGTATGAATCAGGGGATGATATCTAAAGTGTTTGCTGCAGCTGATCGTATTGCTATGGATGGAACTGTAGCTAATAAAATTGGCACTTTCCAATTAGCGCTGGCAGCCCAATATCATAAGCTGCCCTTCTACATCTTAGGATATGGAGGACCGGACAAAAACTGCCGTGCAGGTAAGGATATAGTGATTGAACATAGAGATCCCAGAGAAGTATTAAGCATTAATGGAATAAGTATAAGCAGTGAGAATGTTAAGGGCTTTTATCCGGCATTTGATCTAACACGGCCAGAATTAATTACAGGAATAATAACTGACCGGGGAATTGTTCCCCCCAGTCAAGTAGAGCGGTATTGGGATTTACCATATTAACACCTAATTAACCTTATTTATAATTTAATAAAAGATAAGGAGGTATTATAATGGCTATTTTGAAAGATTCTGTTATTATACCACTTAATCGTCAATTGTTTATTTCTAAAAAAGATAATCTTACCATTGATGATTTAATTATTGAAACTGATGGTGATTATAAGTTGTATGAAAAAGGAGACTACATCGTGGTAAAAAACGATGATTGCTGCCGTAGCATCAAAGTTACTATAAAAACCAAAGAATAAACTGTTTCATGTTGTTTAGGAGGAAACGCTATGACGCGGTTATTCAAAGCCTGGTCATCATTGGACAGTTTTATGGGACTAGGCCAAGTTACTTTTAATTGGTTTGTAGTCGGCAGAAATGCTCCAGTAATTCCTTATGAGAAACTAATTGAGGATTATGATGAAAATAAGGATGAAGCAGGGTTCGACCGAATGATGGTAGATGAATTCCTTACCCAGGATGAAGTAGAAGAATTAAGCGATTACTTATTAAAATTCCATAACCTAGATATTTATACGGAAGAAATAGCATTGCCTATAAAATCTGGAGGTATTAGTTATGAACTACTATTATTAAGTGGTTGCAAAAATTTTTATATATTAGCTGATGAGGATGAATATAATCTCAGTGTTCCTATTTTAGGATACTTAAATTTGGAGGGAGAGAATTTTTCTAACTCCTTATCCTACAAGGATTTACCAATTGGAACTAGTTTTCTAGAAAAAGTATTGGAATATTTAAACATAGGTGGTATAGAAGAAAAAGATTGGATTACCGTGTTAAACGAGATCCATAAACAAACTGGTTATTCTGTACAACAAAGTGAAACCAAGTTATATAGAACTAATAGTAGAACAAGTATTTTAAGCTAAATTACTTTACATTAGAGAAATAAATCTTGGCAGAGCAGCAGCACAAAGAACAAGCATTGTAACAAAAATTAATAAAGTTGCTTGCCAAAATAAAGTGGTTTGAAGGGGAATAGTTCTCACTATTCCTTTTTTGTTTATATATTTCGGCCTAGTCACCCAACAGAAAAATTGATAATTATCCAATGTTGCATTTGTAATACGAGACAACAGTTAAATGCTGTCCTGTGTAAAATGAAGAGATTTTTTGAAAGTAATTAAAGGACATTAAATAACTGGCACAACAGTTGCGTAGAGTAATGATAATCCCAATATTTCTAATATTACAATTGTTTTATAACGTTCCTAATATTAGACATGAAAAGCGTCTTAGCTATTGATTATGAACAAGGAGAAAGGAGGGAGATAACTAAAAAGGAATAGTTAAAGAGAAGTACTATATAAAATTACGTATCCACAAGTGGTCTGTTCATATTGCAATTATGGTTATTAAATCTATATTTAATGAAAAGGAGGAAAGAAATATGATTATGTATACAAATTCAGCAATTGGCGAAGGTAGAAAAGTTTGTATTCCCATACAAGTTACCCCATTTCTTAATTTAAAAGACAATGAGTTACTAAAGGTGAAAATGGAGTCGGATTATATAGTTATGACCCCTTTTCCACATACAGGGCTAGATGAAGAATTATTCGAGGAACTTGTTCATACAGGTATATTAATGGACTTCAAATAAAAACATTAAATTAACATATTGTGCAAAGCAGCAACAAAGCCCTAAGTATTGCAACAAAAAATTGAATACAAGTTGTTGCCAAACTAAAGCAGATTTCTGGGGGAATAGTTCTTACTATTCCCCTTTTTTATTTATAAAAAGCTTGGATATAGTCGCCAAACTAAAAAAAAGATACAAAATTGGAGAAATGTTGCATTTGATAAATTTCTATTGTATGTAGACAACAAGTAAATAAATGGTATTTTGTTGTGTTAATGCAAGGCTTAAAAAAGATTTTTGTAAGAAAGCCATGATAAAGGGAAATTAGAAGTTTTTGTTATTTTGGCATAATAGTTGCTTATGTTATAAGAAAAATCCAAACATATTTCAATAGAAAGGAGCTGAGTGTATTGATTACTTATTCAAATTTAATAATTGAACATGGTAAAAAACTGCACCTTCCAATTGAATTAAACCAATATTTAAATTTAGCAGACAATGAATTACTTAGGGTAAAACTGGAATCTGATTATATAGTAATAGCCCCTATACAAACTGAACTAGATGAAGAAATATTTGAAGAGCTTGTTCACGATGGTATTGTATTAGAGTTCAAATAACTGAGTTGTTGGATAACGGGAAAGTAGACCGAGAATATTTGAGAGAAAGGAGGCTCAAAACAAATGGAAATGATATTAACCCCAAAATCAGAAATTGAGGCGAGAATAGAAAAGTTACAAAAAAAGCTGGCTGAACAGGGCTTAGATGGGGCTATAATTTTGCTCAATAGCGACATGTTCTATTTTACAGGTACGGTTCAAACAGCCTATTTATATGTACCACCCAGCGGTCATCCAGTATTGATGATTAAGAAAAGCCTAAAACGTGGTATATATGAATCGCCACTTGAAAACATCGTTCCTATAAGTAGTCCAAAACAAATACCCAAAATTCTTGCCTCATTTGGTTATACAGGTTTTGGTAAAATAGGCATGGAATTAGATGTATTACCATTTAATCTTTATAAGATTTACCAGGATCTATTCCCAAACACCCAAATAATTGATATTTCACCTATGATTAAAGAAATCCGTTCTATTAAATCTCCATATGAAATCGAATTGCTTCGTTGTGCCTTAGAAGTAATAGATAAAGCCCATCTTGCTGTACCATCATTTTTAAATGAAGGTATGATGGAGATTGAAGTGGCGGCACTCTTTGAAGCCGAAATGCGGAAAAGGGGTTATTCCGGCTGTTGTAAAATGAGAGCCTTTAATCAAGAACTATTTTTAGGAAATACCTGTGCAGGGAGTAATGGAGCTTTCCCAAGTTATTTTGATGGGCCGGTTGGAGGATCTGGTGTTGCAGTAACCCATCCTCACGGTGCTGGTTGGAAAAAAATTAACCGCGATGAAGTTATTTTAATTGATTATACTTGTGTAATTCATGGCTATACGGGTGACCAAACCCGTATCTTTTGCATTGGGGAGCTATCGCCACGGATGGTAAAGGCATTTGAAGATGCATTATTTATTGAATCAGAAATAATCAAGTCTATTAAACCAGGAACCCCGGCTGAGGAACCATATTTATTGGCGATAAAGTTAGCTGAAGATATGGGTTATAAAGATTATTTCATGGGTTATATGGAAGACAAGGTAAAGTTTGTCGGCCATGGAATTGGTCTGGAATTGGATGAGTTGCCCATATTAGCAAAGGGCATCAAAACCCCTATTCTACCAGGAATGACCTTTGCGCTTGAGCCCAAATTTGTTTTCCCGGAAGGAGCTATTGGTATTGAGAATAGCTTTGTAATGACTGAAAACGGTCCTGAGTTTTTAAGCATTACGCCTGAAGCTATTACTTATGTATAACCTAAAAAAATGAAAGTTTATACGACTAGCCATTAATAAAAAAAAGGAGGCATTAAATTGGGAAAGATAAATGAAATATCATTAAAAGAAGCTGCTGGACTTATTCAAGATGGCGATTGTATAGCATTTAGCGGTTTTACCATCTGGCGTCGCCCAGTAGCATTATGCTATGAATTAGTTCGTCAGGGAAAAAAGAACCTGCACCTGTTCGAAGTACAGGGTGGCTTTCACAGCGAAGTCCTGATTGGTGCCGGTTGTGTAAAAATGTGGGAAGGAAGCTGGATGGGACAAGAATTACTAGGAAAGACGGGCGTTAACTTGTCTCGTAAACAGTGTGGGGGAGAAATTATTGTTGATGACTATAGCCATGGTCATGCAGTAGCCCGCATTCAAGCCGGAGCCATTGGAGTACCGTTCTTCCCTACAGCCTTGGCTATGGGAACAGATATTTTAAACCCGGCTTATGATGGATTTGCTCGAGCTGGTTTGCGTGATGGGTCTAATCCCTATGTGGCACGTGAAAAATATAGGATAGTTGAAGATCCGTTCTATGATATGGGTGAACTATTACTCGTTCCCGCTATTAACCCCAAGTTTGCCTTGATATACGCCCCCATGGTAGGTACTGAGGGGACGGTTCGGATACTAGCTCAGAGTTACAATGATGCCGATGTTATTAAAGCTGCTGAAAAGGTAATCGTAATTTGTGAAGAAATCGTACCGGAAGAATATCTGCGTCGTGATCCTACTCAGAACCTAGCCACCGGCTATGAAATTGACTATGTAGTTAAGTGTCCGTGGGCAGCACATCCGACTGGTTCCCAATATTATTATGATACCGATGCTGAGTTCTTGAGATCGTTTAACGCTAACACCCGTACTCAAGAACAGTTTGATAAATGGGCTGAGGAATGGATATTTGGAGTAAACAGCCACGAAGAATATTTAGAAAAACTAGGGGTAAAACGTATCGAAATGTTAAGAGCTAGTCAAGTACTTGGCTATTCTACTAGGGTAAAAAGGGGGACGAGATAAATGAGTGCAAGTAACGAATTTGCCAAGATCGGGGAATTTAAGCCTATTGATCTGCTAGCAGTTGCTGGAGCTAGGGAAATAAAAGATGGTGATGTTGTTTTTGCTGGTACTGGTTTGCCTATGTTAGCTGTAACTCTGGCTCAGTTTACCCATGCTCCCAATTGTAGATGTATCTATGAAGCTGGCTCTGTTGATGGCCGACCCATAGATTTACCTACCTCCGTTGGGGACGCGCGCTGTTGTTATCAAGCTGCCAAAGCTGGCGGGCTTTATGAAGCTTTCTATGGACAGCTTCATAGTGGTTATGTAGATCTGGGATTCCTGGGTGGTGCTGAGGTTGATAAGTATGGCAATCTAAATACCACTGTGGTCGGCGATTATAACCGTCCCAGAATCAGATTTACAGGCAGCGGCGGCAATGCCGATATTAATTCATTTGCCACCAGAACCGTTTTTATTATGAATCAGGAAAAACGCCGTTTCCGGGAAAACGTCGACTATGTAACTTCACCCGGCTGGAGAATAAAGAAATGGCCATCTGGTGAATGGGTTCCCAGAAAACAAGTTTATGGCAAATTCTTTAGAGGTGGACCCACTGCGGTTATAACAGATATGGCAGTTTTCCGCTTCGACGAAGAAGGCTTGATGTATTTGGATACAGTCCACCCTGGCTTTTCCGTGGAAGATGTAAAAAATAACGTAGATTTTGACCTCAATGTTTCCAGGGTAAGTGGGGAGACTAAACCACCGACATATCAGCAACTCGAACTACTATATACCAAGGTCGATCCTGAAGGTATTTTCCTGCCTTAATTGTTTAGGATAAAGAAATGATCCTCTTTAAGATATTACCATATGTATAGCAATAATAGGTTAAAATCCCGTCTTTTTTGGCGGGATTTCACCGATGATGAGGGGGATTGATTTGGAAGAACAACCAAGAAAATGGGGGGAAGATCTTAGTCAGCAGGATTTAGGTAGGCTTGTAATAGACATGTTTCACCGTATAGTAGTACACCATGTCATGTGGTTTATGGAAGTGGAACACCAAATGGGTTTTGAAAAAGCTTTGCAAATAATGGATTATGTTTATCCTAAAACTTTTAATACTCAGATGAATCGCTTATCAAAATTTTTGGGTTTTACCATAATAGACGGAATACCGAAGCCATTATTAGATATGCCTAAAGAAAGATTAATAGAACTAATAAAACAGATAGGCAATAACTGGCTGGCAAATGATGGTATATGGTTCCAGGCGGTAGAATTTAAAAACGGAATGTTTGATGCCAAACGTTGTAATGATTCCTGTTGGACCAGATTTTCACCTTTTGAGGCGTGGTCAATCAAACGTTTTCTAAAACTACCTGAAAACCCTGGTTTAGAGGGATTAAAAAAGGCACTGCAATTTAGAATGTATGCCGGAATCAATAAACAATCTATTATAGATGAGAGTCCCAAAAGTATAGTTTTTCAAATGAATGACTGTCGGGTCCAATCAGCCAGGAAACGTAAGAATCTGGATGACTATCCCTGTAAATCAGCCGGTTTGGTTGAATATTCGTCATTTGCCACATCAATTGATCCAAGAATTAAGACCGAGTGCATTGGTTGTCCACCTGATGCTCATCCTGATAATTGGTTCTGTGCCTGGCGGTTTACTATTGAGTAAAAATAAAATAATTATATTAGACACCCCTTCTATTCCTTTATCAAGAGAACATTCTCCTGATAAAGGTTTTTTTTTATAAATAAGAGAGTACAAGAAGAAAAACTATTGTCTCCTATTAGCTTTACTTGACTCCTACTAAAAAAGTGCTTATAATGCAAATAGAACATATGTTCGATAACAAATTAAAAGAAGTTGAGTGACTTGGATAGAGTTATATTACATTCAGACCTTAATAATTTCTATGCTTCGGTTGAATGCCTTTATAGACCTGAAATACGCGATAAGCCGGTAGCGGTTTGTGGTGATCCTGCTGCTCGGCATGGCATTGTATTAGCCAAAAATTATTTGGCAAAAGCCACTGGAATAAAAACTGGAGAAGTGATTTGGCAGGCTAAACAAAAATGTCCTGATCTTGTAGTAATTCCCCCTAATTTTCCTCTTTATTTACGGTTTTCACGTTTGGCCAGGCTCATATATGCTGACTATACCGATCAGGTAGAATCGTTTGGCCTAGACGAAGCCTGGCTAGATGTTACCGGAAGCCAACATATATACGGAGATGGACTGAAGATTGCTAACGAAATTAGAGAACGGGTTAAGGCGGAAATGGGGGTAACTGTCTCGGTAGGCGTTAGTTATAATAAGATATTTGCCAAACTGGGCAGTGATATGCAAAAGCCTGATGCTACTACCGTTATCAGTCGGGATAACTTTAAACAAATGGTCTGGCCTTTGCCCGCAGGAGATTTACTCTATGTAGGTCATGCCACTAAGCGCAAGCTCGCGCGTTATGGCATAAATACCATTGGCGATATTGCTAATACTGATCGGAAGTTCCTTAAATCTTCTTTAGGAAAATGGGGAGAAGTATTATGGGCTTTTGCTAATGGTTATGATAATTCTCCGGTAATAGCTATGGGAGAAGAAACGCTGATTAAAAGCATTGGCAATAGCATCACTACTCCACGGGACCTTAAAACTGATGAAGATGTGCAAATGATTTTTTATGTGCTAAGTGAAAGTGTAGCTGCTCGCATGCGGGAACATGGTTTTAAATGTCGCACTGTTCAGATTACTGTTCGGAATAGTCTTTTGTTTAGCTTTACTGTACAGGGTAAGCTTAATAGACCAACTAATCTTTCCGCAGATCTGGCTGCCAAGGCGGTTGCACTTTTTCGGGAGCATTATAACTGGGAAAATCCCATTCGCAGTATCGGGTTACGGGGATGTGATTTACTTGCTGCTGATACCCATGAACAGCTTTGCCTATTTGCAGATGAAGATAAATGGCTGAAACAGGAAAGGCTAGAACTTACAGTAGATGAACTACGCCGCCGTTTTGGCCATTTTTCGGTGCAAAGAGCAGCTTTATTAAATGATAATGAGCTGGGCAGTATAAATCCCCGAGATGATCATGTTATTCACCCTACTTCATTTTTTAAGGAGGGTAAACTACCATAATGAAATACAATAATCCTAATAAATTATACGTTAGCGTTAAGGCAATTTTTTATCCCGATGGGGGATTGCGACCAATCTCTTTTATAGGGGAAGATGGCCAAGAATATGAAATAGCCAAAGTCACCGATGTTCGCCGGGCGGCCAGTTTAAAAGCCGGAGGGGTCGGTGTTCGTTATAGTTGTAAAGTAAATAATAAAGAAGTCTACTTATTCCTGGAAGAAGATCGCTGGTTTATGGAAAAAAGGTAACAAAGGGTGAATGCCCCAATTTACGATAGATACCTAAAAATATATTAACCATTAAACAAGGAATGACTATTTAGTTCAAAAGTGAATGTATATTTTTATTCCGATACGCAAATATATATAAATAGTGATATTAATATTAGGAGGCAAAAATATGAAGCAATTAACGCAAAGCGAAATAATCAGCATAAGTACATTAATTGGTCAAGAGGCCAACGGCATAGCAGTGGCGAAAGCAGCTATCAATGCTATTAGTGATGAGCAACTTAGGAACATGGTCCAATCCGCAATAACTGCAGCAGAATCGCGAATTCGCGGATTACAACAGATTATTCATGAACATAATATTAGTACAGGGAGGTCAATGTAGTGACTAATTTAATCGGCAAAGTATTTGGAGAAATGGCCAATGAGTCGGCTGATAAAACGCTAGCCATCAATTCTATGTTTGCTGCTGCAGCAGGTGCACAAGCTTATTTTGCTGCTGCTCTACAATCGGTAACTCCGTAAGTAAGAGCTTTACTTAGTGGTTTTGCGACCCAAAAGGCGCTGGAGCATGAAGCTATGAACACTTATTTGATGCAAAAAGGATGGATTAAACCTTATGAGGAACCAATTCAGCAGTTGATGATGTCCGAGCAGCAAGCTGAAGAAGTGATAAGTAAACAATAACTTCCAACTTATTTTATATTATATTAAGAAAGACCCAGTATAACTGGGTTTTTTTTATTTGTTATATCCTATTTGAATACATTATAATTCCTATTAGAATAGTGGTTTTAAAGTATTCACTAGATTTTATAAGAGGAAGGAGTATTTAGATAATATGAGCAATAAAAAAGGTCAAGTATTAGCCGTTAATATCTCCGAAAAGAGAGGCATTAAAAAACACAATATTAATGAAGCGTATATAAAAGCAGATTGGGGCATAGAAAAAGATGCACATAGTGGAACCTGGCATCGTCAGATTAGTCTCTTGTCATTATCTAGTGTTGAAAAAATGCGGGCATTGGGTGTTGATATTAATTATGGCGATTTCGCTGAAAACTTGACTGTAGATGGAATTGAGGTGGCCACTCTCCCTTTGGGTACCCGTTTACAAATAGGAGAAGTTGAAATGGAAGTAACCCAGATAGGTAAAGAGTGCCACAACCAGGGCTGTGCCATTAAAAAACAGGTGGGTACTTGTGTCATGCCGATAGAAGGCATATTTGTCAGAGCACTTAGCTCAGGATGGGTAAAAACAGGTGATAGTATAGTAATCAAAGAAGTACCCCAATAAAATACTTGACATATCCTATCGGAATTATATATATTGGTTTTAGATTAGTCCCAAGCTTTATCACGTTCGCCTGCCACGATAATAATTGTGACTAAAGAACTTAACATTAATTTGATAGGACAAAGGCTAATGTATATATAACCATTATGAAATTATACAGGGGGTTACTATTATGAGACCTAATGACCAGGAACTAATTGAGAAAATATTGAAACTAAAAAAAGAAAAGTCTGTATATATAATTGCTCATTATTATCAGCGTGATGAAATAAAAGATATTGCCGATTTTATAGGAGACTCCTATGCCATGGCGGTTGCAGCCAAGAATTCTGCATCAGATACTATACTGGTGGCAGGAGTAGATTTTATGGCCGAATCAGCAGCTATTCTTTGTCCTGGGAAAACCGTATTATCTCCTGAACCGGCAGCTACCTGCCCTATGGCGAACAGTATTGAAGTAAGCGATGTTATGCAATACAAACAAAAACATCCTGATAGCCTGGTGGTCAGTTATGTTAATACCCCGGCTTCTATTAAAGCTGTCAGCGATATATGCTGTACTTCATCTAATGCAGTGAAGATAATTGAAAAATTGCCCTCAGACAAGGAAATATTTTTTATCCCTGATGAAAATTTGGGTAATTACATTGCCAGTAAATTAGAGCGTCCATTAGATCTTTTTCCTTCACGGTGTCCGACACATGCTGTAGTAACAAAGGAGGATATTTTACAACGGAAAGCTGAGTTTCCTCAAGCCGAGGTTTTAGTTCATCCTGAATGTCATCCCGAAGTAGTTGCCTTGGCAGATTTTGTGGGCAGCACCGCGGGAATACTTGACCGAGTCGTTAAGTCAGATAAGGATACTTTTATAATAGCTACTGAATGCGGCATTATAGATTCGATTAATAAAGCCAGCCCGGAAAAAAAATTAATCTTGGCTCAAAAAGGACTAATTTGCCCGAATATGAAGAGTATTACTCTTAATAAGATATTGTTCTCTTTGGAAAATATGGAGACTATAATAACGGTTCCTGAAGAAATTCGGGTCAAAGCTGCTCAAGCATTAGAAAAAATGATTAGTTATTCTTCATAAAGGAAAAGGGGGTGAATTATAAGCCCCCCTCCACCAGACTCGTCCTACTGTTACTCTTTTCTCTAGGATGTAAATTTCTAACTTGTGGGAAATATAAGAAAGGAGTAGACCAATGAAGTTATCCACCAGGGGAAGATATGGACTTCGAGCTATGATTGATATGGCTTTGAGTAATGATCAAAACCCAGTTACCACCCATACCATTGCAGAAAGGCAAAATATTTCGGAACGTTATTTAGAACAAATTATGGTACCTCTTAAAAGGGCTGGATTGGTAAAAAGCATTCGTGGATCGCAAGGAGGGTATATATTAGGCAGAAACCCTAGAGATATTACCGTCGGAGATATTGTTAGGGTTTTGGAAGGCCCCATCGCTCCAGTTGAATGTGTTAGTGAAACCAACCCAGAGCCATGTGAGCGATCTGATTATTGTGTTACCAGAGCATTATGGGCAAAGGTAAGAGATTCTATTTCCCAGGTTCTAGATTCATATACATTAGCTGATTTAGCTGAAGAATCTCAGAAAAAGCCTGCCAGGGATTCTTCTATAAAATAAATAAGATAGAAAATACTGCAAAAGGGAGGTTGTAAAATTGCAATCAGTTTACATGGATCATAGTGCTACTACTCCAGTTGATCCCGAAGTTTTGGATGCCATGATACCCTACTATACCGATATATATGGTAATACATCCAGTGTTCACTCCCAGGGCCAGAAGGCAGCTAAAGCATTGGAGCAGGCACGAGAGCAGGTGGCGGCACTGATTGGGGCTGAACCTGCAGAGATAATTTTTACAGCAGGAGGTACCGAGGCTGACAATCAGGCAATTATAGGGTTTATGAATCATGAAAAACAAAAAAAGGGTAAACATATAATAACTTCTGCTATTGAGCATCATGCGGTTTTGCATACCTGTGAATATTTAGCAAAAAAAGGATTTGAACTTACTGTTTTACCAGTAAATTCACTTGGCCTGGTTGAACCTGACACACTCCGGGCTGCATTGCGGCCGGATACAGCTCTGGTTTCAATAATGCACGCTAATAATGAAATAGGTACTATCCAGGACATTAAAACCCTAGCTAAAATTACTCATGAAGCCGGGGCTGTCTTTCATACTGATGCCGTGCAGTCCTTTGGAAAGATACCGCTAAATGTAAAAGAGTTAGGGGTAGATCTTCTTTCGGCTTCCAGCCATAAACTGTATGGACCAAAAGGAATAGGCTGTCTCTACGTAAAAAAGGGAGTCCGCATCGGCCGTTATCTACACGGAGGAGGACATGAACGTAACTTGAGGGCTGGAACAGTTAATGTACCCGGTGCAGTGGGATTTGGCAAAGCTGCCGAATTAGCCAGGCAGAGGATGCCCCAAAACATTACTTACTTAAAAGAATTAGGCCAGCGTTTAACCAAGGGGATTTTGGATACAATTCCTAATTCCCATTTAACCGGGCACCCAGAAAAACGTCTGCCTGGCTGTGTTAGTGTGGTTTTTGATTATGTAGAAGGTGAATCTATCCTTCTTATGCTTGATAGTTATGGAATTATGGCGTCCAGTGGGTCAGCTTGTACGTCCGGTTCTCTGGATTCTTCTCATGTTTTGTTGGCTATTGGCCTGCCCCCTGAGAAGGCGCACGGTTCTTTGCGTTTAACCTTGGGCAAGGATAATACTGAGGAAGAGGTTGATTATGTGTTAGAGAAACTTCCCCCGATAATTGCAAACTTACGCAGGGTGTCACCGCTGGCAAAATAGAGGAGGATAAATGTTATGGCATATTCACAAAAAGTAATGGATCATTTTATGAATCCCCGCAATGTTGGGAAAATTGATAAGCCTAATGGTATAGGTGAAGTGGGTAACCCCACCTGTGGGGACATAATGCATATTGAAATAAAAGTTAATGACGATAAAATAGAAGATATTAAATTTCAAACTTTTGGCTGTGCTGCTGCAATTGCTACTAGTAGTATGGTAACGGAAATGGTTAAAGGTAAAACTTTAGAAGAGGCAGAAAAAATCACCAATAAGGCCGTGGCTGAAGCTCTAGGTGGCCTACCGCCTATTAAAATGCATTGTTCCAACCTGGCTGCTGATGCACTGCACGAAGCCATAAAAAATTACCGTGAAGGGCAGGGGAGTTCAGCTGGAGTTGTTAAAGGTTGCTGCCAGCAGCAGCCAAACTCGTGCTGTAATAAGATTGAAGAATAATGGCAAGGATGAGAAAAAAGATCATTTAGTCAAAGAAAGGCGTAATGGCATTGAGTAAAAAAGTGATTGTCGCTATGAGCGGTGGTGTAGATAGTTCTGTGGCAGCTCTGCTGCTTAAGCAACAGGGATATGATGTAACGGGGATAACTATGCAGATCTGGCAAGGGACTGAACAACAAACCGGGGCTTGTTGCAGTCTGGAAGCGGTAAGTGATGCCAAAAAAGTAGCTTGGCAACTAGATATACCCCATTATGTTTTTAATTTTCGTGACGAATTTAAAACCAAGGTTATTGATTATTTTTGTCAGGAATATATACGCGGGCGAACACCTAATCCCTGTATAGCTTGTAACCATTACCTTAAATTCGACTCATTATTAAATAAAGCAATAGCCATGGGGGCAGATTATATTGCTACCGGCCATTATGCCCGGATTATTAGAGATGATTCCTCTGGCGCTTTTTGTTTAATGACTGGTATAGATAAAAGTAAAGACCAGAGCTATGCGTTGTATTCATTAAATCAGTGGCAACTAAAACATACCCTCTTTCCCCTGGGATCTTACACTAAGCTGGAGGTACGCCAACTTGCTGAAGAAGCAGGTCTTCCGGTATCTGATAAAGCTGAAAGCCAGGACCTATGCTTTGTCTCTAGTGGTAGTTATGGAGACTTTGTAGAGAAGGAACTGGGCTTGAAGAATAAAAAAGGCCAATTTCGGCACTCAAATGGTGAATTTTTAGGAAAGCATAAGGGTATTCACCACTATACTATCGGCCAACGCAAAGGTTTAGGCATAGCTTTGGGGCATCCTGTTTATGTTACCAGAATAGATGCCGAAACGGACACAGTGTGGGTTGGGGAAAATCAGGAACTTTTTCAGAGCCGGCTGATAGCTAACAACGTTCATTATATATCAGGAATTCCTCTGGAGAACCCCAAAAATTTCGAGGTTAAAATTAGGTATAATTCACCTTGTATTCCTGCACTGGTCACGCCACTGGAAAATAACAAAATACAAGTTGATTTTTCTAAACCGCAAAGGGCTATTACTCCAGGACAAGCAGTAGTCTTTTATAAGGGGGAACAGGTTATTGGTGGAGGCACTATTGTTAGCGCAGAAAAGTAAGAGAATAAAGAAACAGGTGTCCAAAGAGCACATGGATATAAATAAGGGGCGATATTGCGATAATATCGTCCCTTTAATATTAATTATTGTTATTTACCCGGAAAATGCTGTGATAACCGTTTAAAAAAAATAAATTTTTAAGAAAACTAGTTGACATTGTAATAATGAAAATATATCATAAATGTAACAATTACAATAAAGTAATAAGAACACCCAGGAGAGGTATTGCAGAATGAGAAAAAATGAAGTTGAAAATTTATTGAAAATACATGGGATTAGACCCTCCCTGCACCGGATGCGAATATATGAATATCTGCTGCATAACCGTATCCATCCTAACGTTGATTCAATTTACCAGGAGTTAATTAAGGAAATTCCCACCTTATCCAAAACGACTTTATATAATACTTTGGATTTGTTTGTAGAAAAAGGTTTGGTCTTACTTATTACTATTGCTGAAAATGAAAAACGTTATGATGCTGATACCTCTCTACACGGGCATTTTATCTGCAAAAACTGCCGCCACATTTTTGATGTGCGTATAGGTAGTGTGAAAGAAGTTCTTGCTGACCTGGAAGGTTTCGATGTTCATGAGAAGCAAATTTATTTTAAGGGCCTTTGCCCAGGTTGTTTAGCTCATAAGTAAAAGATTATTTTTACTGCAAAAAGTAATGTATATGCATGAATAGGGCTTTTTGCAGCAGAATTAAGATTAATTTTTATGTTTTATAAGGAGGTATTATATTATGAGTAAATGGGTATGTAGTATTTGTGGTTACACGCACTATGGTGATGTGGCCCCGGAAAGCTGTCCGCAGTGCTTAGCCTCACAGGACAAATTCAAAGAAGTAAGTCTTAGTGATAATCTGGTCTGGGCTGACGAACACAAGGTAGGCATTGCCCAAGGTATCGACGCTGAAGTGTATAAGGGATTAAAAGATAATTTTATGGGCGAATGTACTGAGGTTGGCATGTATTTAGCTATGGCGCGACAAGCAGACCGCGAAGGCTACCCGGAAATAGCTGCGGCTTATACTAAGATTGCCTGGGAAGAGGCTGAACATGCGGCCAAATTTGCCGAACTTCTAGGTGAGGTCGTATCTGACAGCACCAGAAAAAACCTGCAAATGCGGGTCGATGCCGAACATGGTGCCTGCCAAGGTAAAAAGGATCTGGCTACCCGTGCCAAAGAATTAAATTATGATGCTATTCACGATACTGTTCATGAAATGTGTAAAGATGAGGCGCGTCATGGCGCTGCCTTTGCTGGACTTCTTAAACGCTACTTTGGATAAAAAGTTTAGGGTAATCTGATACCCCCAAAATTACTTATTGACTTTTATCGGCTGCCCTCTTCCTGAATAATTTCTAGGAATAGGGTAGCCAATTCAGGATCAAATTGAGTACCTATATTAGCTCTTATTTCTTCCAGAGCGGCTGTAATAGTAAGGCGCTCTTTATAAGGGCGATGAGAAATCATAGCATCATAGCTATCGGTTAGGCGTATTATTCTTGCTAATAGAGGAATTTCTTTTCCTTTAAGGGCATCAGGATAGCCGCTGCCATCGAAGTTTTCGTGATGGTGCCGGATTACAGGGACGATAGGGTGTAGTTTCTTTATAGCTTTAACAATTTCACTTCCCCATTCAGGGTGATGTTTTATCATTTCATATTCTTTTTCGTTTAAAGGTTCTGCCTTATTCAGGATCTCATGATCTAACTCGATTTTCCCGATATCATGCAGAAATGCTGCATAACCTAGCAAGTTTATTTCCTCCTGAGCCAGACCAAGCCTGGCTGCCAGTTTTAAAGAATTTTCAGTAACTCGTTCCGAATGACCAAAAGTGTAACGGTCCTTGGCATTGATAACTGAAACCAGCGTACGAATAGAGTTGAGCAGCTCTTTCTCATTATCTTCCACGTCGAGATTATCGAATACAGAAAAATACATTTCAATCTTATTTTTATCCAGACTCTTTGCACGATAAAGAGCTTCGTCAGCATGTTTTACTAAATCCTTAGCAGTGCGAGCGTGGGTTGGACATACAGCAATTCCGCAGGAAATAGTAATTTTACCTGCAGGTTGGTACTCTTCTCCATGGAAACCCCGGCTGCTGATTAGCTTACTAATATCTTCGGCTAATTTTAGTGCTTCGGTGCTATCTGTATCAGGCAAAACAATAACAAACTCATCCCCGCCATAGCGAGAGGCAAAACCGGTAGTTACTTTAGTGTTTAAAATATCCCCAATTACTTTAATTAATAAATCTCCAGCCTGGTGGCCATGAATATCATTGTAGTGTTTGAAATAGTCGATATCAAACATAATGAGACTTACCGGATGTTTTTCACTCGCGTTTTGGATATAATCATTAATCTTTTCTCGAAAATAGCCATAATTGTATAAACCGGTAAGTAGATCGGTATGGGCTAATTTGGTCAAACGCAGGCGGTATCGATTATCTAAATCAGTTTGGGCTCCTATGAACCAGGCTACAATAAACATGACACTAATTAAAATAAGATTATCCTGCAGAATAGAAAAAAAATTATTTGGCCCGCCCCCAATGATGTTTTCAAAATAGATTAATGTCATACCTGTTGCAGCAGAAGCCATTCCCACATTTTTACCCTTAAGCGAAGAGGCAATAATAACTGGGAGCAAGAGGATAACTTCAATATTAAAAGTATTTCTGCCAATTTCAAAAAGGGTAAAAGCTGCTAGAATCATCGGTATACTTACGTAAAGGAAGTCAATCCAGGTAAAATGAGGGCTGCTTTCTAAGGAAGCATTCTTTAAATTGTATATGTTTATAATGGCAATCCCTATTAATCCTGCAGCGAAAAAAATTAAAAAACGTATACTAGTCAAATTATAATTACTCAATGAAAACAATTTGTTATTTAAAGCTAGGGCGAAGATCATAATAAAAAAGCAGAACATATGAGTTGCCGTGAGGTTTTCGTGCATCTCTTTACGTCTTTTTATTTCATTTTCCTGGATTTTCAAATACTTCACCTCTCATATCTACTAAAATAGAAAGGAGGCGGTTTTGTACCACCTCCTCACTGAAATTATTTTCTAAGTGATTCAGGGACTTCAGGTTGATAGTGAAAAAACATACAAAAAGGAGTTATTTGGGCGAAGAATACAAGAGTTGTAACTAAAAGTCCCGATAATTGAAACTTAAAGCTTTTCAAATAATCCACCCCCTTTCAAGTAATAATCTAAATATTATCTAAAAAAAACCATAGCTTTCTACCAATAGGGGTAAGATTAAAACTCACCCATAAGATACTAAGAACTAAACACATTTGAATAGTGGAGGTGTTGTAACCATGGGTAAATCGCAGGCAAATTATAATTAGCGATAAAATTGTCATAACCACTAAAGCTAAGTTTTTAAGCTTTTTACGTCGTTGTGGTGATACAATAGGAGCTTTTGGATCTTCGACTGGAGCATATATAAAAATAAAAGTAAACCCAGCTAAAACGGAAAGAAGAGATAAAAGATCACAATAGCACAATTGCCATGTAGCAATGTAACGTGACACTAGAGCCAGTAAGGGGAAAACAATCATAGTAACCATAGCACATCGCCAGGGAGATTCAGAATGGCCGCCTCCGGCATTGTGCCTAAAAGCAGCTATAGTTAACAAACAGGTTAATGTACCCCAAAAAACACCCATTAGCCAACCCAAGGTAAGAGTTAAAATAGTATTAACCAAGTTTAGCATAAGGATTTCAATGGCATACGCTATTTCTGCTTGTTTATCCTCATTAAGATGATGAGTTTCTCCTAAACGGGCCGCCCACTTTTTACTAAATTTTATTTGGCTCATTTCTTCCACGACTCCTTAATCGGTTTAAGAAAATAGGCAATGGCAAGAGCAATGAAATTCAGTATTAATGACTGGAAAACTCCAATTGCAGCCCATAAGCCCTCATTAGAAATGGCCTGGTGGGGATCCATATCGGTTAACGTAAAAAATACGCTACTAACTATGTATTCTAATAGCGCTAATACAAAGAAGCTGGAGAAAACTGTAATTACAGCCCGTGAAGGTGATACATAAGTTAACTTTATAATTAATAAGAAGATAATAAAAATACAGATTGGTAAATGTAGCCCAAAGGTAACGGGGAGAGCACGTATTACGAAGGGTATTAAGGAAACAATAATACCCCCAGCTACAATATATCCCCATCGTAGAGGAACCCGGCTTAAAGCTAGACTCAAGGCAATTAAACCCATACATTCAGGTATTGATTGCATAAAAAAATAAAATGTGCTCATTGGCGTCCTTTCTATAGGATGCTATTATTTACCTTAATTTTTCGACATAGTGGAATGAAATCCTCTAATAAAATAAAATATTCGTGTAAGAAGTTTATATATGATGGGTAGTACAGAGGTTTTTCAAGAGAAAAGTAGAGCAACTGCCAATGTCTAATTCATTGTTAACAGCAATTTAAGAAAAAATGACATAAAAGTATTTTATGCCTATTATAAACACAACTAATACATCAAACTAATTATTGGGTTTTAGCAGGAAAATTTAAATGTAATTAGAATAGGTTAAAATAAATAGAATATGTAAAATGCTATAAAAATATTATTAAAAAAGTCGAAAATACAGATCAGAAACTCCGAGTTTATTCACCTAAAGCAGAGGCAATGGAGAATAAGCCGATAGGGTAGAATGGGAAACTGTTCTACCTCCCTTTTGGAAAGGAGTATTATATATAAAGCTGTATTAGCAAGCGAGAAAACCATTATTGGTTTTTTATATATAGCTATTATATAAACCTCCTGTCCATACAGGGGGTTTTTGTTTAGCAAACATAATATTATTGCTCCGAGCTTATTCGCCTAAAGCATTGGGCAACGGAGAATAAGCCGACAGGGTAGAACGGGAAACGGTTCTGCCTCCCTTTTGGAAAGGAGTATTATTAAGCTGTATTAATTATAAATATACGAGTAAACCGTTTAATGGTTTTTCTCTGCTACAGACAGCTTATATAAGGCCTCCTGTCCATGCAGGAGGTTTTATTGTTAAGCACATTATTCGCCTTCAATTTCTATTAGGTGAATGGGGATGGGGCAAGGCATATTGTGTGTTCGTATTCATTTCCTGCGGTAACTGTACGCAATTTGCGTAAAGAGAAAAGGAGTGAAATTAATGGAAACTTTAAATAAGAGGTATGGGTATTATCTTTTATCGGCTTTCATAATAATACTTTTATTTGTTGGTTTGTTAACCCTTCTGGTACCTAATACTGCATATGCCGTCGGAGGTGAAATTACCATATCAGGTCCGGGGCTTAATAATCCCGGTCCAATAACTATTTCCCAGGATATGCTCCAGGGTACGGAGCCATTGCCAGCGGAATTACAAACAGTAGCAGGTACGGTTTATTTGCAGCAGCAAGATATAATTTACAGCACTATTAACACCTGGCCTACCAAGAGCTGGTACAGGGGACAAGGGGTAAAATTAACCGATTTGCTGGCTCTGGCCGGTGGACTAAATGAAAACGCCACCCTTATTAAGTTCACTTCCGGTGACGGTTTTAGTGCAACTTTTACGGTGCAGGAGTTGATCCAGACACCCCGCTATCTTTTTCCTAATTTTATGAACACAGGTCTCCCCGGTCATCTTATAGGTGATGCCTCGGATGCAGTAGAGGTTCCGGCGATTATTGCTCATCATAGCTGTTCTGTTCAGGATTGGGCTGATGTGCAGGATGCTGATAATTTGAGTACTGGGGATGCAAATCTCCTGTTGTACGGGCAGCGGGCAGTAACCCAGCAAACTAATGCCCGGTTTGCCAAGTATGTAAAAGCCATCGAAGTACTTACTGACCCCATACCACAATGGGGCATACCTACTGCATCAGTAGCTCCTGGGGAAGTGCCGGTGGGAACCCTGGTGGAATTGCATAGTCCTTTTGATGATGAAGATAAGGTTCATTACACCCTGGACGGCAGTCCTCCTACCATCGAAAGTCCCATATATAACTGGATAGCCAGCCGCTGGTGGTCATCACGGGAGAATGAGCTAAAGGAAATTAACCGCCCCATTGAAATTACAGATAATACTATTATTAAAGCCTTTGTTGCCGGCCCTGGCAGGTTAGATAGTGATGTCGTCACTTTCGAGTATACGGTTCCCTTAACTATCTGTAAAGATAACCCTGCCCATGGCACCCCCAACCAAGAATACATAGGTCATACCTTTACGGCTGTCGGTGGGACAAAGCCGTATCAATTCGATATTACCGGAAATCTACCGGAAGGCCTCAGACTGAATGGAGCATCCCTGGAGGGGACGCCAGTTGTTAGCGGTACTTTTGCTTTTACCATAACCGTAACCGATAATACTGGAAAAAAAGATAGCCATGAGTTCAGCCTGTTGGTTGGGTACGCTCCTCCGCTACTAACCGCTGATGCTACGGATAACACTGTGGGGCAAACCATAGAGTTGACATTTACGGATGATGCTATCTGGCGCCAGGCAATAACTGACATTGAAGTTAACGGAATACCCATTAAGGGTAAATTTGAGATTAGTAATGGTGTGATCACAATTGCTTCTGACGTATTTACTGCGGCTGGTGATTATAACATAACAATCATCGCTGCAGGATACCTTCCGGCAGTTGTGACCCAAAAGGTTATTGCTGGTAGTGGTGAACAAAAACCGGAACAAGGAGAAATTGTTTTGAGAATCACTGGAGATGGGGTAATAACTCCAAAGGAATTTACCCAGTCCCAGTTGGAAGCTATGCCTCAGCACCAGGAAGTTTACAGTGCTATTAACACCTGGCCTTCTAAGAAGTGGTATGTAGGAAAAGGCGTTAGATTACGCGATTTGCTGAATTCAGCGGGTATGAAAGGAAATGCCCAGCAGATAAAGTTCAGGTCCCGTGATGGTTATTACACGACCCTTACGGTTCAGGAATTATTAAGGGATACGCGCTACCGTTTCCCTAATTTTAAGAGCGGTGGCGGTGATGGCGATGGACATATTCCCGGCTCTCCGGACGGGGCAATAGTGGTCGAGCCTATTATTGCGCTGGTTAGTGCCGAGGGTACGGATAATCCAGCCTACATGAACGATACGAATGCTTTGCTGCTGATGCTGGGGCAGCGGGCAGTAACAGAACAAACCGGACCATTGTTTGCAAAATATATCGATGAAATTGAAGTATTGACCTCTCCACCTGGAAAATGGGATGAGCCAACGGCCGAACCAGAACCAGGAAACGTTAGGTCAGGTACTAAGGTAACTCTTCACAGTCCGTACGATGACCATGACAAGGTTTACTATACCACTGATGGCAGTACTCCTACATTAAACAGTCCCATGTTTAACTGGGTAGCCAAGCGCTGGTGGGCAGCCCGGGGAGATGAGACGGTTAAAGCAATTAACAAACCCATAGAGATTAATCAAGATACAACAATTAAGGCTGTCACTATAGGGCCTGGTAAGTTAAACAGCAATATTGTGGAATTCACCTATAAGGTTGTTGCCCCTCCCATGCAAGTCAGTGACCCCATAACGCCAAGTGAGGGGGGACAAGTAAGTCTCGGGGATGAGGCTATTCTTGAAATACCAGCTGGAGCATTGAAGGGTACTGCTCCGGTAGAAGTAAAAATTGAACGGGTAGCAAAACCTCCGGCTGCACCCATTGGTTTAAAAATCATTGGCGATGTTTACGAGTTCAACGTAGGTAATGAGACCAATTACCAATTTAATGAGCCTGTGACTATCAAATTCAAGTTTAATCCTGAAGAAATTGGTCCTGAACAGATACCTGCCGTTTTCTATTATGATGAAGAACAACAGCAGTGGGTAAATCTGGGCGGACAGGTATCCGGTGATACTATAACCGTACAGGTCCATCACTTCACCAAGTTCGCCGTAATGGTCACAGAAAAGTCTATGGTTACTGCAACCATAAATCCAGCCAAAGGTGGGGAAGTCAGCTTGGCCGAGGAAGCTACTCTCAAGATACCTGCCGGAGCTCTGGCTGGGACTAAGCCGGTGGAAGTAAAAATAGAACGAATGAGCGAAACCCCGGCTGTACCTGCAGGGTTTAAATTCATTGCTGCTACCTATGAGTTCAGCGTGGATGGCAAGACTGATTACCGCTTCAAGAAGCCGGTAACTATTATATTGGCGTTTGATTCAGCTGACCTAGAAAGTGAGCAGGATGCAGCCGTCTATTATTATGACCTATCTGGGAAAAAGTGGGTCAAGCTAGGCGGTGAAGTATCTGGCAGTACCATAGCCGTAGAGGTAAATTATTTGGGTCAGTTTACGGTAATGGCAACTGGGGCTATGGCAGTTAATTTGAGCGATATAGCAGGTCACTGGGCAGAAGACAATATCAGGCAATTGGTTAATCGGGGGGCTGTCAGCGGTTATCCGGATGGCACCTTCAAGCCTGATAACAACATTACCCGGGCTGAATTTGTTGCTATCCTGGTAAAAGCCTTTCAACTGGAGCCTAATGGCAACAAGATTTTTGCTGATACTAAAGGGCACTGGGCTCAGAAAGTTATTTCTACCGCAGCTCATTACGGCATTGTGAGCGGCTATGGCGATAATAGATTTGGGCCTGACGATTATATTACCCGTGAGCAAATGGCGGTTATGATTGTCAAGGCAGCAAAAATTACTCCAGCAATAGCTGAGCTGTCATTTGCAGACAGCAATAGTATCTCAGCTTGGGCTCAAGAATCTTTAGCAACAGCAGTGAAAAACGGAATAATAAATGGATATCTTGATAATACTGTGCGTCCCCAGAATAATGCCACCAGGGCTGAAGCGGTTACGGTTATCATAAATGCATTAGATTAGTAGTGGTAAGGAAGCGGTAGCCTCTGTTAAAGCGAGGAGAGCGGAGAATATGATTAATCATAATTTTAAATTCCAAAAAGATAAGCTGTCCTCCAGGCGTTTGCAGGGCACCCTGGCTCTGATACTGTTTATATTCCCGATTATTTTGATAGTACCTGGTTGGGCTTATGCTGAAGCAGTAGCCATTACTATTAATGGAGAAGGGGTTGCCAACTCCTTAACCTTGACCAGGCAGGAACTAGAGGCAATGGAACAATATGAACACCTATATAGTGTGATAAATACCTGGCCAACCAAACGTTGGTATGCAGCACGAGGAGTTAAACTAAGAGAATTGCTCAACCTGGCTGGGATCAAGGAAGAGGCTACCTTAATTAAATTCATATCCAGTGATGGCTATGAAATAACTCTTACAGTAAAGGAATTACTCAAAGACCAACGCTACTATTTTCCGGGTTTGCAGGAAAACCATCCTACTGATGGTAGCATTCCCGGCTCGGCGGAAGGTGCCGAGGAAGTAGAACCTATTCTGGCCCTGGTCAGTGCAGAAGGCAGTAAAGACTTTGCGGCTATGAATGAGCGGGATGCACCGCTGCTGGTGTTGGGGCAGAGGGCGGTTACCGAGCAGACCAACCAGCTATTCTTAAAACATGTAAGTCAGATTCAGGTGCTTACTATCCAGCCGGAAAAATGGGATAGCCCTAAAGCCAATATCCCCAGTGAAACAGTGGTGCCGGTAGGTACGGAAATAATATTAAGCAATAAAAATAATGATGCCGACAAAATTTATTACACTACTGATGGCAGTACTCCAACCATAAATAGCCCCATTTTTAACTGGAGTGCCAGCCGCTGGTGGGATCAGCGCGGAGATGCAAAAGCTGTTAATAAACCGATTGAAGTGAAAGAAGACACCATAATAAAGATGATAACCATTGGCCCTGGTAAATTGGATAGTGATGTAGTTACTTTTAAGTTTACTGCCGATATGACTGGAAAAGCGGTGGATCCGACCAAGGTCCCGGGTGGACCGCCTACCCAAATAACCCTTGACCCGAGTGCTATCAATGGGCCGGTAGGCAGTGCCCACCAGCTAGAGGTCATTATTGAACCATTTAATGCTACTAACCAGGAAGTAATCTGGCGTTCCAGTGATACTAGAATAGCTACCGTGGATAGCCGTGGCCTGGTAACAGTAGTTGGTCCTGGTACAGCTATCATATCTGCTACTACCAAGGTAGGCAGCCTTACTGCTATCTGTATTGTGAATGGCCCAGAGGAGGACCAAGATAGTCAAGATATTACACCTGTAATCAATGTTACTGCGGGAAACCAGCCACCAGAGCCTCAGCCGGAGCTACCGGCAAAAGAGCTGGAACCGGAGACTTTATTAACTGCTTCCCCGGGGGAACCAGTGACTCCCGCACCGCCAGTACCAGAAAATAGGGCTCAATACCTGGCTAAGATTGAGGAGCTTGCTCCCAGTTCTATAACAGACCCCAACTTATCACCGCCAGGTAATGAAGTGTGGCAGGTATTCGCGATGTCTGCCGATACTATCCCCCTGCCATTGCAGGTGGCCCAGGAACGGATGAAGGCTTATGCAGCTTTAATGTTACTATTTTTCTTGTTTTTGGGAGTCGGCAATAGATATGCACAATATGTAAAGGAGCGATGATAAAGGTGGCAGAGACAACCTTAGTACCATTAAAAGAAATAATGCATGCCATTTCATCCGGTTTATTAATGCCTACCATTGCCGTACTTTTATTCTTATTGGCTTTATCGGTGATTGAGTTAGGTGGCCTGCTGGTCGAGGCTCTAGCTGAACGACGCCAGATGAAGGTCAATGTATCAGAAATGCTGGATAGTTTCCAGGATAAGCAAATTAGCGAGATTGCAGCTCAGATTGAGGACAGCCGTCTGTTTCGCCGCCAGAAAGCAGCTATCAAGGAACTAATTAATCATCGTGATTTGCCGGCAGCTTCCCTGCAAGCTCTGGCACGCCGCCTGTTGGCCGGTGAGGAATTGCATTATGTCCGCATTACCAATCGAACCGATTTGGTTACCCGCCTGGGTCCCATGTTAGGCTTGATGGCTACCTTAATTCCATTGGGACCGGGGCTGATTGCTTTGGGTGAGGGCGACCCTAAAACACTGGCAGATTCCCTGATGACTGCTTTTGATGCTACGGTAATCGGCCTGGCTGCAGGAGGTATTGCATTTGCTGTTTCCCGGCTGCGCAAAAGGTGGTATGAGGATTACCTAAGCACCCTGGAGGTCTTAATAGAGAGTTTAATGGAGGTGTTGGCCCATGGGCCCAGGTTTGAGAAGAACTAACCGTTGGAGACATGAAGACATTAACCCTCTGGAGGGAGCTATTAACATCGTAGATGCTATGCTGGTTTTTGCCTGTGGGCTAATGCTGGCTTTGGTAATCAACTGGAATGTTGATTTAGGCCTGGGGCAGCAGCGAATTAACTTGGAGCAAGGGCGGGAGGTGATTGATAACCCCCAGATACGTGAAGACCTGATTGAAACCCAAGGAGAAGGTAAACTGTACGAGAGAATGGGTACAGTTTACAAAGACCCGGTTACCGGTGAGCTGTTCATGATAACCGATTAGAAAGAATAAAAATGAAAATATGTTATCCGGATGTGTCAATGCGAGCCCCTTAGGGGCGGGCAATCTCGAAAACGTCCTCTGGACGTGTCATTGCTGGAAAATACGTCGGTTGTGTCATGGCGAGGAGCGTAGCGACGAAGGCATCGCAAACGAAGACTGTAGTTTTTGTTGAATAGATCGCCACGTCGTTGCGCAATTTCAAAACGATAACATCTGTTTAGGGGAAAGGAGGGTTGAGTAATGACGACTGCAAACAAGCCACCTGTATGCCGCTTCCTAATTACATTAATAGGCATTTTCTTTCTAGCTGTAATAGCTAATCTTATGTCACCGGCAGCGGCACTGGCTGCATCAGACTCCCTGGAAATTACCGGAGATGGAGTAAGCAACCCGGTGACCTTTACCTTAAAAGAACTCCAGGCGATGGAACAAGACCAGTATATATACAGTTGTATCAACACCTGGCCCACCAAAAAGTGGTATGTAGGAAAGGGGGTTAAGCTGCGTACCCTACTGGATAAAGCAGGAATGACTGATGAAGCTACCCTTATTAGATTCAGCTCAACTGATGGCTATATGGTAACGCTTACTGTAAAAGAACTATTTGAGGATAAGCGTTATTGCTTCCCTAATTTCAAATCTGGTGGTGATGGTGACGGCCATTTGCCCGGTGATCCCTCGGGCAAGGTGGAGGTTGAGCCGATAGTAGGTCTGATAAGTGTAGAAGGCAGTGACAATCCTAAATATATGAATGATTTGAACTCATTGCTGTTAATGCTGGGGCAGCGAACAGTTACAGAGCAAACCGGCAATTTGTTTGTTAAATATTTGAATAAAATTGAAGTCCTGACAGAAGAACCGGAGAAATGGGATGCCCCCCAGGCCAATCCACCTAGCGGAATAGTGCCACCAGCAACCATAGTCACCCTGAGCAATAACAATATGGATGATGATAAAATCTATTACACTACCGATGGTAGCATTCCGACCATGGAAAGCCCTATGTACAACTGGATCGCCAGTCGCTGGTGGTCAGCCCGGGCTGATGTTCTAGGAACCATTAACCATCCTATTGGCCCCATCAACGAGGATACAACGATAAAGGCTATTACTATCGGTCCCGGAAAGTTGGACAGTGATGTGGTTACATTTAACTACAAGATTGCCGATGATTCTAATAACGATCAAGCACCAGATGGCTCTTCACATGTAATAAGACTCACTATAGGAACAATGGAAGCTAGTGTGAATGGTAATCCATATACTTTGGATGCGGCACCTTATATAAATGCCGAGGCAAGCCGCACACTGGTACCAGTACGTTTTATCAGTGAAGCGCTAGGTGCCGGAGTTGCCTGGAACCCTGAAACTAATCAGGTAACAATTACTGATGGAGAAAAGGAGATTATTTTAGCTATAGGCTCCAGCGAGGTCGAGGTCGATGGCGAAAAGCAGATCATTGACTGTGCTCCGATAACCCTGCCGCCTGGTCGTACTTTTGTACCTTTGCGGTTTGTCGGCGAAACGCTGGGAGCAGAAGTATTTTTTGATCCCAACAATGGTGAGATTTCAATTATCAGATAAATCATATTGCTCCGAGCCTGCGTAACCTAAAGTTATACTATGGTTCTCAGGCCGG